>Ga0157371_10000284_pt1 | contig 68549 bp, 61 predicted proteins | sample C45metaG_FD_113462 | JGI IMG/M metagenome (GOLD analysis project Ga0157371, IMG submission 113462) | Corn rhizosphere microbial communities from Kellogg Biological Station, Michigan, USA - C4-5 metaG | ecosystem: Host-associated > Plants > Roots > Rhizosphere > Soil | place: USA: Michigan...
AGCCATGACTAAACGATTGTTTCTTTCCAGAATTTCTTTATCAGAAATTCGGTTTTTTTGTTGATTTACTGTAAATTAAAATTGAGTTATTTTATTAAAAAACAGGACAAAGCGTCTGCTGCCGGTCGCCGTTGAATTGATTATAAAATCCTTTATCCAAAAGATTAAACTCATCAGCGCCAAATGAATGATTGAAATTTTTGAGAGAAGAAGTAGTAACATCGTAGCTAAAAGTGAACCTCATATGATTGATCTCTAATCCTACTGTTGGAATTATTGCATCGCCATAACGATAGAATAATCCACCGATTAGTTGTTTGGAACCATCGCCGGAAAGATTATAATTCGCATTTAATCCCACGACCAGTTCACTTGCTTTTGCCATTGTGGTATAGTAAGCAGCGGGATTTATGATTACCTTGTCGTTCAATTTTAAAATTGCATTGATAAAACCAATATGACGCATATCGAGCCTGCTTTCCTCATCGTCTTCAAAAAAAGTTTCTTTTGGCCGATTCACGTGATGAATAGAATATCCGGCGTTAATATAGATATCTTCTGTAGGGAAATAAGCATAATTAATGCCCGCCTGCATATCAAAGTAACTGACACTACTATTTAGTACCTGAACCGAGGTAGGCAAGGTGGCGTCGAAAAATTTTCCATCAAACTGATCAGGGAAAGTCAGTTTACTTTGATCAATTCTTTTATTGGCCCAACCAACATTAAAACCGGCGGTCAAAAGACTGCTTAACCCAAGCATCTGATGATATGCGACGGAGCCATAGATCTTAGTTGAAGTAAGGCTTCCGCTTCCGGCCACATCACGAAGTATAACCCCACCCAAACCCATCCAGCCTGTTTCAATCCTATCCCTGAAAACTTGTGCATCTCCATAGATACTCATCGTTTTATAAGGAACAGCCATAATATTAGAATATTGGTTTCTATATGAAGCGCCTAACCGATAATCGGCGTCAGGAATAAAACCGGTATTGGCAGGATTTGTCAATAAAGGATTATTAAAAAATTGAGAAAAATGTAAATCCTGCGCAAACCCCTGCCGGATTGCAGTAAAGCAACAAAAAAATAAAAAAGATATTTTTAAAGTCTTTGTCATTGATTAACGTAATAAAGTTATATCACCTGTTTTTGTTATTTTCTGACCATTTGAAAAAGTAACTTTTAAGGTATAAGAGTATACATCCGTTGGTTGTAATTTTCCTTTATAAGTACCATCCCACGCACTTTTCAGATTGTTACTTTCATAAACTTTTTGTCCCCAACGATTGTAGATTGACCAATCCATTTCTTTAATTCCAAATCCTACCACTTTGATCGAACTATTCTGCCCAAATTTTCCTGGAGTGAATGCAGAAGGCACATCTACTAAAGGCTTTACCAATGATCGTACTTCGAGGCAGGTATCATCGCTACAACCGGCAGCATTTGCAGCATTTAGGCAAACATTGAACGTAGCAGTGGCATCAAAAATGTGTTTGGGATTTTCAACATCTGAAGTGTCTCCGTCACCAAAATTCCAAATGTATTTTGTAGCTCCTGTTGATTGATTTACAAAATTTGTAAACGTATTTTCTTTCGGTTCAGTAGGATTATAGCTAAATGAAGCTGTCGGAATCGGACTGACAGTAATTGTGAAAGTAGTATCATCAACTTTATTACATGAAGATGAATCGTAGGCAGTTAATCTTACTGTGAAAGTGCCGACAGTGGTATAAAGATGAGAAGGATTATCTTCTGTAGAAGTACTTCCATCACCAAAATCCCAGGCGAAATTAAGACCGCCAAGTGAATTGTTTGTAAACACTGCATCATAAGGAACACAACCATTTGCTGGAGTACTAAAAACTGCTTTTACCTCCGGTGACAAGCGTATAGTTTTCACCGTATCGGCCGGAGAGTTGCAATAAGTAGTATCATCTATAGAAAGAGAAACTTTATAGGTTCCAGGTCCTGCAAAAGTATGATTCACGGGATTTCCTTCCTGAACAACAAGCGGTGTATTATCGCCAAAATCCCAGGTGAAAATACCAGGTTTAAAACTGCCTCGTTTGGCTGAAGAAATATTTGTAAAATCATATCCGAGGTTAGTACATGGTTGTAATTTCTGAGAAATAAAATCAAGATTTACCTTGTTATCTCCTACACGAATGTGTTTATAAGATGTGTCAGAAATATTACAGGTACTGCTGTCGATGCTGACAAGCATTACAGAATAGGTTCCTGTCTTTTGATAAATATGAGAACTAGCCGGAACAATCGTTGTATCACCCGTTCCATCTCCAAAATACCAATAATAACGCTTCCCTTTTTTAAGCGTATCAGAAAAATCTACCTGTAAAGGCACACATCCTGAAGTATCATTAGAAATGCCATTGATAGAAGTATGCAAAGCCGAACGGACGCCTGTAAAATCCATTTCAATTTTCAACATTCCTAAATTACAAGCACCATTGTTCCCTGCCATAGATTGATTTGTTGTTGACCAGGCTCCTGGAGTACCAGGAAAAGGAACGGTCTTAAAACAATTTGCACAAATAGCCTGATAAATCACGCCGTTACGATCAAATCTACTTGTTCCTCCATCTACATGGTCTCCAAATGTAACTGGTTTCGTTTGCCCTACCGGATCCTGTTGTCCAAAAAAAGTTCCGTACAATAATGAATCGGCATCTTTTTTCAATACAATAAAATAAAAATCACTTCCGGAAGCATCTGTCTGTCGTTTAATTGCATCGGAGGTTACAGGCATTCCTTTAGTATTTCCCCCGGCAAAAGGACTATTCGGTTTTCCGCCCCAGCCAGAAACATAAACGTTTTCGCAACGATCAACTAAAAAAGCAGTGGGAGAAATGTTTGGAGCAAAAGAATTAACGGAACCAAATACAGTCTGATAAACGACCTTTGACAGATCAGGCTGCAGTTTTGTAATAAATTGCTTTGCACCGGTATTAGAATAAGCAGCGTTAATTACCGGCATATTTCCTTCAGAAGTGCCCATGACGTAGATAAATCCGAATTTATCCGTTTCGATTCCATACAATTGGTCTGCTTTATCAGTGCCAATATAAGTTCCCCTGATGGCAGAAGAGCCATTGTTATTCAATTCGACAACAAACCCATCGCAAGGATCCTTGCCGCTGCCAGTTCCCAAATCGGAACTGGCAGGTTTTATTACACCTGAGGTTGGAATATTCTTAAAAAAATCAGGACTGGCAGTACCGCCGGCTACATAAATATTATTAGTATTCCCTAAAGTAAGTACATAGGCGGCGTCATTATCTTTACCTCCGAGAAGCGTACTAAATAGTACCTGATTGCAGTCGGGGTTTAATTTTAAAACAACTCCGTCCTGTCTTCCTGCAAGGGTTTTCTGAAAAGCTCCGGGAGTAGTAGGAAAAGCATTATCGCCGCTTCCTCCGGATGAGGTACATGAGGCTACATAAATATTATCTGCCGCATCTAACAAAACTTCGCTTCGTGCATCATCGCCATAATTTCTTTTAAGAGATTCAAGAGAATTTGAATGGTCATCAGCGATATTAACTCCGTCATCTGCAGAACCGCCGATTTTCATTGAACCGATAATATCACTTCCGGTAGCATTTAATTTCGTAACTACAATATCAAAGCCGCCTCCACTTCCTCCGAATTGTGCGCCCTTGGTGGGATAATCGCCGGAATTTGATCTTCCTGCCAAAACCAGGTTTCCCTGGCTGTCAACGATTAGGCTGTGCGGCTGATCTCCATTACTACCTCCTATGTAAGTTGCGTAAATACGATTTCTTCCATCAGGAGAAAGTTTAATGATCGAAATATCAAAATTTCCATGATAGCTTTTATCATAGGCTCCGGGAGAAACAGGAAAACCATTATCCCATGCAATTCCACCGCCATAAAAAGAACCGTCCGGACCATAAGTAGCGGTAAATCCCCAGTTGTCCGCTGTACTTCCCGAGTAACTAAAAAATATCAGTGTAGGATCAATAATGAGTGTTTTATCAGGAGAATAATTTTTTACTTTGAATTTTACCACATCATCTTTTATTATGTAGCGGCAGTCCAATTCCTGTTTTTGATTATCAATTACCTGGTAAGTATAGGGCTGTAGCTCTTTATTTACGCCAAGAGAAGTAGTAATATTAAGTTCACGGTTTTTTACGGAAAGTTTCTTAGCGCCTTTATATTTCATGGCAATATCATCAATTTTAGCCCCCGGATTAATAATGAAATCATATTTTAAATTTCCAGCCGGATCCGCATAATACCGGATATCTATACCAGGATAAATATTTTTATAAGTAACACCGAGATAGATTTTGCAATTAGACGCCCATTTGCTTTTATCATTTCCGATAAAATAATTATTTACAGAAGGGACGGGTCTATCAGGTAAAATTTGCGCAACATTCGCTTTTAAAAATTCTACAGAATATGCATCGCCGTGCACTTTCTGATTTTCAAATTCACGTTTTGGAGGTTCTGTAGCAGAAGTAGCTTCGTGTCGTTTTATTTGTATATCCTCGAGATCTTTGGAATTAATCTGAGTAACCGTAAATCCATTATCGGTGAGATAAAAAGAGCCACTTCCGGCACTGCTCATGTATTTTATGCGCTGATCCCATTGACCTTTATTCTCAATAAACTGCACCTGTGCACACAAATTTTCTGTTAGAAAAAATGTTACTATCAGTAAACAAACAAAAAATTGAAAAGCTTGTTTAAAGTTTTTCAACGAAAATATTTTTATCATACAAAAGAAAAAAAATGGCAATAAAAAATTAAAACAGAGAAGCAAATACAAAAATTAAATTTACGAAACAATTACAACAACCGTTTTGAAATTAATTTTTCACTTTTGATTTAATAGCTTATTAACATAATACATTGTAAAAAAAAGAGTTATGAAATTTTACTCCAGGCAGTTTTCCCTTTTTCACGTTCCAAAAATTGTTTCAGGCATTGGTTTTCACAGGAGGATAATGTAGGATCTTCGGATATGATTTTCTCCGCGGTAAATCTCGCGGCTTCCAGAATTCTTTTGTCTTCAATTATATTGGCTAATTTAAAATTAAGCAAGCCACTTTGCCGTGTTCCTTCAATGTCGCCAGGTCCACGAATCTCTAAATCTTTCTCAGCAATTTTAAAGCCATCGTTTGTTTCACACATGATTTTTAAACGCTGTTTTGCATCAGCTGATAATTTTACTTTTGTAGAAAGAATACAATAGCTTTTTTCACTGCCCCTTCCTACTCTTCCGCGCAATTGATGCAATTGGGGAAGTCCAAATTTCTCTGCGCTTTCAATCACCATCACCGATGCGTTGGGAACATTTACCCCAACTTCGATCACAGTTGTGGAAACCATAATTTGTGTATCGCCCTGTACAAAACGATCCATATTCGTTTGTTTTTCCACAGATTTTTGCCGTCCATGAACCATGCTGATATAATATTGTGGTTCGGGGAAGAAAGCTTTTACTTCTTCATAACCCTTCATCAAATTTTCAAAGTCAAGCTTCGCAGATTCTTCAATCAGCGGATAAATAATGTAAGCCTGCCGTCCGCGTTTTATTTCCGTTTTAATAAAATTCATCACCTGCGGCCGCAAATATTCCATTCTGTGAACAGTAATAATTGGAATTCTTCCCGGAGGCATTTCATCCATAATACTATAATCCAAATCTCCGTACGCGGTAAGCGCCAGGGTGCGCGGAATTGGCGTTGCGGTCATCACCAGGATATGCGGATTAATTTCATTTTTATCCCAAAGCCGTGCTCTTTGCGCTACGCCAAAACGATGTTGTTCGTCTACAATCGCCAGCGCCAGATTCTGAAACTGTACCACATCTTCGATTAGCGCGTGTGTTCCAGTTAATATCGTAATTTCTCCTTCTTTAGTTGCTTTTAAAATTTCTCTTTTTTCTTTTGCCGTTGATGATCCGGTAAGAATTCCAATTTTTACAGGAACATTATTGAGCATGCTTTTCAGGCTTTCAAAATGTTGTCGGGCAAGAATTTCAGTGGGAGCCATAAAACAGCTTTGATAACCGTTATCAGCGGCGATTAGCATCGCCAGCAGCGCCACCATCGTTTTTCCGCTGCCCACATCTCCCTGTAAAAGGCGGTTCATTTGTTTGCCGCTGCCAACATCTTTCCTGATTTCCTTCAACACTTTTTTTTGAGCATTCGTTAATTGAAAAGGAAGATGATGATTATAAAAGTCGTTGAAAAGATTTCCAACCTTAGAAAAAATCAAACCTTTGGAAAAATGATTTCTTTTAAATCTCAACAATCCAAGCCGCAATTGGGAAATAAAAAGTTCTTCAAATTTTAACCGTTTTACCGCTTTTTCATGATCGTTTTGAGAAGCTGGAAAATGAATATTTTTATAAGCATCAAATCTTTTTACCAAACGAAATTTTTCTAAAATGTTCGCCGGAATATTTTCAGGAATATCTCTTTCCGAAAGCATTTGTAGAAGCACTGAAGTAAGCTTTCCCATTTGTCTTCCGCCCATGCTTTTCGCTTTCAACTTTTCAGTGGCCGGATAAACCGGCTCTAAAAAACTTTTCGCATTTTTATTAGCTTCGGTTAATAATTCCATTTCCGGATGGGTAATTTGAGGCGCATTCATAAAAAATCCGGCTTTCCCAAAAACTAAAAATGGCGCGCCGATCTGAAGCGTTTTTTCTATCCAGTTTATCCCCTGAAACCAAACGAGTTCCAATTCGCCCGTTCCGTCGTAAATCGTTGCTACCAGCCTTTTTCCGTGCCTTTCTCCCAAAATCTCTATGGAAGTGATTCTGCCTTTTATCTGCACAAAATCTGTTTCAGGATTGATTTGGCTGATCGGAGTTATTTGTGTCCGGTCGATGTGCCGGAAAGGAAAATATTGCAACAAATCATTAAAATCAAATATTCCAACTTCCTTTTTTAAAATATCTGCGCGAAAAGGTCCCACCCCTTTTAAATATTCTATTGGACTGCTTAATATGGAAGCGGAATTAGTAATGATATTTTGTTTTTATTTTTTTTGGATCTTACAAATATAACACGAGAGAACTGGAAAAAATTTATACTAAAAATTACTTTTTTTTTATTTTTTACGCAATAAATTTCCCGTTTTTGTTGTTTATAAGAAGGCAAGGAAAAGTTGAATTTTTTGTGTTAAAAAGTATATAAAAAGCTGGAGTTAATAGCCTTAAATAGCAGAAAAAAGCTCATTATTCCGTATCTTTGTAATAGAATTAGAAAATACAAAATCCATTTTTTTTACAGATTCCGTAACCATAATCAAATAAGAAATTATCCGTTGAAATTTTCTTATTTATTGAAAAACCTATAAACGCCTAATGAAAAACACATTAAAAAAACAACTTATATCATTACCGCTGCTTTTTATATTTTTACTTTCGTTAACTTTTGTTTTTGCACGATTCAAACCCGCAAATGTTCCGGCTAAAGCTGCTTTTAAAGCTCCGGCTGCAACAGTTTCTGCAGATGAGAATTTGGCTGAATTACAGATTTATGATAGTCTGCAATTAGAAGATCTTGGATTATCCAAGAAGGCATTTATCGAAGGAGTAAAAGGTTATAACTATTTGCGTGCTCAGGGGAAATTGAATAATGACAATGTTTTATCGATTGTCGATTTCAGTTTGCCATCTACACAAAAACGTTTGTTTATAATTGATATGGATCATTTCAAACTTCTTTTTAATACCTATGTGGCACACGGACGTAATTCAGGAAAAGAATTTGCAGAGCAATTCTCAAATCGTCCTGAAAGCAATATGAGCAGTCTTGGTTTTTATATCACCAAAACAACTTACAACGGCGAGCATGGACTTTCTTTAAGATTAGAAGGAGAAGAGAAAGGAATTAATGATAATGCAGAAAGCCGCGCAATTGTAATTCATTGTGCTGATTATGTAAGCGAAAAAACCATAAAAGCGCTTGGTTATATTGGTAGAAGCCTTGGCTGTCCTGCATTACCAAAAAAATATACTAAACCCATTATCGAAACAATAAAAGATGGCTCTTGTCTTTTTGTTTATGGACAAAGCCCAAATTATCTTTCCAAATCCGAGATTTTGCAGCAGGCTTCTTAACCGGCTAAGCTGAAAACGAAATATTTGTTTGTTCACTGCGAGTTGAATGTGAGTAAATAACATTTTCAGTATCATCTAAATCTTTATGTCGTTCTGATGCTTTTTTGCTTTTTAATAATTGATCACTATTATTTAATGCAGAAATGAAATCTGCCATCGTCTTTATTTTCTTGACTTGATTCTGAAAAATGATTTATCCATTTAGGACGGATTATTTATATCAGAATTATAAGCCACACTGTTCAGATAATTAGCAGTTTCCAATCTTTTCTCATACGATTGTGTTTGCGAATATTTCAACGGAAGAAATGCTTCTTTTGCGGATTGATATTTAAAAACTCTTCGATCAAATTTTTCTGCGGACATTGTGAAATCATTTTTGCTATTTAAAACTAAAAGTAAAAAGGAGGATGATTCACTATCAATAAGAGTTTTATAAGCATATTTGATTTGGCAGTAAAGCAACAAATATCGCAATTCTTATTTCTTCAAACATTTATTCCGGTAAAAACTATTTATTCTAAAAAATCAATTTATTTTACAAAAATAAACTTGTCTCATTTTTATGAAACCAAAAATAGCTTTTGTTACTGGTGGTTATTCGGGCGAAGCGGAGATATCTTACCAGTCAGCAAAAACAATTGAAAAAAATATAGATCCGGAAAAGTTTTCTTTTTATAAAATTGATATTACCCCGCAAGGTTGGTTTTATCAGGATGAAAATAAAAAAAAGGAAGTAGATAAAAATGATTTTTCAATTGAAATAAATGGAGCAAAAATTCATTTTGACGCGGTCTTAATTGGCATCCATGGAACGCCGGGCGAAGATGGCAAACTCCAGGGATATTTTGATATGCTTAATCTGCCTTACACGTCCTGCGATTGCGCCATTTCAGCCCTGACATTTAATAAGAGATATACCGTTGCAGTAGCTTCTTTTGCTGGTATAAAAGTGGCGAATTCTATTTTATTATTTAAAAATAATTTTAAAAGTCCGGAAGAAATAGTACAGAATTTAAAATTTCCTGTTTTTATAAAACCGAATAATGGTGGCTCGAGCATTGGCATGAGTAAAGTAAATTCTAAATCTGAAGAATTGGGCGCTGCGATAGAAAAAGCTTTTAAAGAGGATGAACAGGTTTTGGTGGAAGAGTTTATAAAGGGCCGGGAATTTACTATTGGCGTTTTTCAATCCAAAGGGAAAATTATCGCATTACCCATAACAGAAATAATTACTAAAAAGGATTTTTTTGATTATGAAGCAAAATACCTCGGAGCGAGCGAAGAAATTACTCCTGCTCAGGTAGATGAAAGTATTACGAAGCAAATAAAAGAGGAAGCCATAAAAATTTATCAAATTTTTAATTGCAAAGGAATTGTACGCATCGATTTTATTTACAATGAAGAAGACAAGCTACCTTATATGCTGGAAATAAATACCGTACCGGGTCAGACGGAAGCAAGCCTTGTTCCCCAACAGGTAAAAGCAATGGGCTGGAGCCTGATGGATTTTTACACTGCATTATTGCAGGAATGTTTAGCTGTTTAAATTTATTAAATTGCACCACTTTATTTTTTCACTTATCTTTTTACCGTGTTTAAATTTATAGCAAGACAAAGTTTTATTGTAAACCTGCTGGTAGCGATGGTTTTGGTTTTCCTGGTCGGGTTTTTATTTTTTCAATCGCTTGGCTGGCTTACTCATCATGGTAAATATTTAAAAGTTCCTTCAGTTATCGGAAAAAATGTGGATGACGCGGTAGATCTGCTAGAAAAAGAAGGTTTTGAAGTAATAATCACAGATTCTTTATACAATGACAGCTTGCCTTTGAATATTGTCAAAAAGCAATTGCCTGATCCGGATGCAACGGTAAAAGTAAACAGGACTGTTTTTTTAAATGTCAACCCTACTACTTTGCCGATGATAGACATGCCAAGCCTGGAGGGTCTTAGTTATCGCTTCGCTTTGGATAAATTAGAAAAAAATCATTTAAAATTAGGAGACACAACCAATCGGCCTGACTTTATGAAAGGTTCGGTTTTGGAACAAGATTACAAAGGGAAAAAAATTCAGCCAGGCTCAAAAATCAGGTGGGGTTCTTCGATCGATTTAGTGATCGGTGGCGGATTGGAAGCGCAAAAAATACAAGTGCCGGATTTAATTGGTTTAACGGTTGATCAAGCAAGAGCTGTTTTAAAAGAAAAGGGTGTGATACTTGCTGCGATACTAACTTCTGGTACAATAACAGACACAGCTGATGCTTATATTTTCAAGCAAAATCCTGAGGTAACTACTTACGATAATACCCCAACTTATATTCAGCCTGGCCAAACAATGGATATCTGGATACAACCGCGGCCACCGTTAATAGATACTTTAAAAATTGATAGTTTAAATATTTTAAAACCATAATTTTTTATGACAAATATTTCCGTTGAAGAATTAAAAAAAAGAATGGATGCCGGAGAAAAATTAAATCTCGTTGACGTAAGACAACCTGAAGAAACTGCGGAATTTAATATTGGTGGCATTGCATTACCATTAGGAAAAATACAGAGCCTGCAAACAGAAGATATTGACGATTTGAAAGAGGAAGAAGTAATTTGCTATTGCCGTAGTGGAAACAGAAGCGGCACGGCTGCTTTATTTTTGGAACAACTTGGTTTTAAAAATGTAAAAAATTTAACCGGCGGAATGTTAGCGTGGAGAGAACGATTTTAAATAAATGCGCTAACTAAAACCTGGTACTTTGAATCAAATAAGCAATCAATAAAACGCTCACTAAAAAAATAAATGCACTTATCAGCGAAATAAGTATGGTAGAATGTTTGTAATTTCCTTCCTGTATTTGTTTTTTCGTTTGCCTGTATCTAATATAAGATAAAATAGAAGTAAGGGTTCCTACAGCCACCAGAACAATTCCGACAATTGCTGAATAACCGCGGTTCTGAATGGTATTTCCTTTTCCCAGAAGCATCGAAATCTGCCTAACAAACAACGAAAATTTTACAACAACAAAACCAAAAGCCATCAGGCCAACACTTGTACGAATCCACGCGAGGAATGTCCGTTCGTTTGCTAAATACGTATTTGTATTATCCTTTTCCATTGACCGCATCTGCCTTTTTTCCTGAGAAAATATAAGTTGTTTCGTCAGCACAACTGAATCACCATTGCACTTGCGCCGCCACCGCCATTGCAAATTCCCGCTGCACCGATTTTTCCTTTATTTTGTTTTAAAACATTGATTAAAGTGACAAGAATACGTGCGCCGCTCGCACCCAACGGATGTCCTAAAGCAACTGCGCCTCCATTTACATTTACTTTCGCAGGATCCAGTTTCATGTTTTGCGTATTTACAATTCCTACTACACTAAACGCTTCATTCAATTCGAAAAAATCAACGTCCGTTATTTCTAAACCCGCTTTTTTTATCGCTTTCGGTACCGCCAGGGAAGGTGTTGTGGTAAACCATTCAGGAGCCTGCTCGGCATCGGCATAACTTAGAATCTTTGCAATCGGTTTTAAACCTAAAGCATCGGCTTTTTCTTTGCTCATTAAAACTAAAGCCGCAGCGCCATCATTAATTGTACTTGCATTGGCTGCCGTTACACTTCCACCTTTTTCAAAAGGAGATTTAAGACCTGGAATTTTATCGAATTTTACATTGAAAGGTTCTTCATCTTTCTCCATAATAACAGGTTCGCCTTTTCGTTGTGGAATTTCTATGCCTACAATTTCGTCTTTGAATTTCCCCTCATTTTCTGCTTCCTGGCTGCGTTTGTAACTTTCTATGGCAAACTCGTCCTGTTGCTCCCGCGAAATATGGCATTCTCTTGCACATAATTCGGCTGCGTTTCCCATCGCATAATCTTTATATACGTCTGTAAGACCATCTTTTGCCATTCCATCAATCATGTTTGTGTTGCCGTATTTATTCCCCCAACGAACAGCCGGGGCATAAAAGGGAGCACTGCTCATATTTTCCATTCCACCTGCAACTACTACATCAGCATCGCCCAATAAAATACTCTGCGCTGCATTCATAACAGCTTTCATTCCACTGGCACAAACTTTATTAATTGTAGTGCAACAAACGTTTTCAGGCAATCCCGCAAATATAGCCGCCTGTCGTGCCGGCGCCTGTCCAAGATTTGCCTGTAACACGCATCCCATATATACTTCCTGTACATCTCCAGGCTTAATTCCTGCTCTTTCAACCGCTGCTTTAATTGCTGTAGCTCCTAGTTTAGTGGCTGGAATATCTTTTAAACTTCCGCCAAAACTCCCAATAGGTGTCCGAACAGCAGAAAGAATATATACTTCTTTTTTGTCCATATAAAAATTATAAAAAAATGAAGAGGAGTGCTCTAGTCAAAGATAAGAAAATTAGCTGCGGTGGGAAAAAAGGAAAGCCTTTATTGGTAAATTTTTTGCTTTACTGCCAGTAAAACAATTTTTAGAACCAAATTTTCTGAATAAATTTCAGATATTTATCGTGGTTTAAAATTAAAATTATTTTACTTCGCATCAATTTAAATTAAATCGAAAAATTATGAAAACTATTATTTCCATGAAAAATTTTGTAGCGACAATGATCGTTACTACCATTATTTCCATAATCCTTGCAATTATCTCTCTTATCTGGACTTATTAGAGCGACAAAAGCAGCAGTAAATTCTGCCACCCTGTTATTGTAAAACAGGAAATAATGCCTTCTTTGTTTTAATCAAGAAGTAAATGATACCACCGGAAACGATACAACAAATTGTAAGCAGAATTGACATCATTGAGATTGTCAATTCATTTGTAAAGCTTAGAAAAAGAGGCACAAATTATATCGGCCTTTGTCCTTTTCATAACGAAAAATCTCCGTCTTTTACAGTTTCTCCCTCAAAAGAAATATATAAATGCTTCGGCTGTGGCAAAAGCGGAAATGCCATCAGCTTTTTAATGGAGCATGAAAAATACAGTTACGTAGAAGCACTGAAATGGCTTGCAGCAAAGTATAATGTAGAAATTGAGGAAAAGGAAGTTAGTCCTCAATTTAAACAGCAACAGCAAGCGGCTGAAAGCCTTTATATCATTAATAAATTTGCACAGCAATTTTTTTCTGATACTTTATTTAATTCTGAGGAGGGGTTAAATGTTGGAATGAGTTATTTGAAAGAAAGAGGATTCAGAGAAGAAACCATTAAAAAATTTGAATTAGGCTATAATCCTGAAGCACGGGAAACTTTTGTCAAGTCAGCTGTTGCAAAACAATTCAACAAAGAGCTTTTAAAAAAAGCAGGATTGGTGGTAGAAAGAGATAATGGATTGCAGGACAATTATCGGGGACGCGTTATTTTTCCCATTCATAATCAATCAGGAAAAGTTACGGGATTTGGTGCGCGATTAATCCGGAAAAATGATAAAGCGCCCAAATACATCAATACGCCCGAAAATGAAATTTATGTAAAAAGTAAAATTTTATACGGCTCCTGGTTTGCCCGACAGGCGATTGACAAAAACGATGAATGTCTTTTGGTAGAAGGTTATACAGATGTGGTTTCTCTTCACCAGGCGGGAATTGAAAATGTCGTCGCCAGCGGGGGAACTTCTCTTACTCCGGATCAATTGCGCCTGATCAAAAAATACACTTCTAATCTTACTATTTTATACGATGGAGATGCGGCAGGAGTGAAAGCGGCTTTACGAGGGCTTGATTTGGCGCTTGAAGAAGGATTAAACGTACAACTTGCGTTGCTGCCTGATAATGAAGATCCGGATAGTTATGTAAATAAATATGGCGCAGCTGCCTTTTCTGATTTTATCAAAAAAAATAAAAAAGACTTCATTCTATTTCAATTGGAATTTTATCTTTTAGAAGCCGGAAATGATACAAATAAGAAAGCGCAGATCGTAAACAGAATCGCTGAATCCATTTCAAAAATTAATAAAGAAGAAGATTTTACCAAACAGCAGGATTATATCAGAAAAACTTCGGAGATTTTAAAAATAGACGAAGGGGGTTTGCACAATCTCGTCAATAAATTTTTGCGTGAAAAATTAAGCAAAGATGAAAAAAAATTCTTTCAGCAGGAAAAGGTTTTCCAGGAAGCCGGAAGTGTAATTCCCCAAATATCAAATCAAGAACCGGAATCTTTGGAGCTAATAAAAGATGAAATTTATCATGAAAGATCACTGGTCAGATGCCTGCTGGAATATGGACTTTTAGAATGGGAAGCGGGGAAAAAAGTGGCCGATTATCTACTCTATGATTTTATTGAGGAAGAAACAATAGAGGACGAAATGTTAAAAAAAATAGTGAGTACTTATAAAATCTGGTACGAAGAAAAACTGGAACCGACTGCAAAAAATTTTCTGTATAGCGAAGATCTTCAAATGAGCAATGCAGTAACCAACCTCATTGAATTCCCCTATGAAGTGAGCGATGGCTGGGAGGCGAAATATGAAATGAAAGTGCCAAAAAAGGAAGATAATTACAAAACAGATATTGCGTCGACCCTCCGGTATCTGGAATTGAAAAAAATAAAAAAACTGATAAGTTTAAATGCCGAGGAATTAGGGAAAACGGCGTCTGCTGACCGGCAAATGTTGCTGATTCAGACGCACAGCCATTTGAAAACTATGGAAATGCAACTCACAAAAGAAATAGGAATGGTAATTATGAAATAATCTTTTCTACTCCTTCAAATTATAATTTGAGGATATTTAAGTAAATGAAAATCAGTTTTATTCCTTCGTTTACTGCTCTTTTCAAAATAAAAAGCCACCTGAATATCCAGATGGCTTTACTATTATCAATTTCCATAAAAATTTAAAATCCTTCTGCTTCCGCAAGATTTCTGGAAACCGGTTTCATTTTTATAACTTTTGAAGGAGTTGCATTTGCTTTAACCTGGCTGCAAACCTGCGCCTTAGTAAATCTCTGAGCGCTCCAAACATAATCCAACACTACTTTTTCACCCGTTTCATATCCCATGTCAATTAAAAAATTCCAGGAACCATCCCGGTTAAGATCACTCACAATTTTTGAAGCCTGTTTTGGAAAAGCAATCCAAAGTTTAGTTTCATCGCGTAAGGCGGGACATAATTCAGCAAATATTTTTTGTAACTGATTTGAATTTAAAGCAAAGACAAGAGCAAAATCAATTTTCCTTATTTTTAAAAGCTGTGTTACATTCTTGGAAAATGAAAGCTTAGAAAATTGTTTCTCAATTGTGGAAGGAAGACCTTGTATTAACAGATTTTTCTCATCCTCTAATTGCAGTTTTTCAAACATTGTTTGGGACATAAATGAAGCAATATTTTAAGATTAAAAAATAGTCTATAAATACCTGCACACCTTTGTTCCAAAATATAAGAATAGGAAAAATAGTAAATATGCAGCCTTAGACAGCTGCAAATTTACAAAAAAATGCTTTAAATCCTATAAAAAATACCCTTGTAAATGCTAAAATATTAAAAAGCGTTTATGAATTAACCGGCGTATAATATTTTAACGCTTCAGGCATTTCTCTTTTTAACGCTGCAATCCTTTTAGAATCAACCGGGTGGTCACTTAGAATCTCCGGAGTTTGATTTCCTGAATTTAATTTCGCCATTCTTTCCCACAGCGGAATTGCTTCCCTTGGATTATATCCGGCCATCGCGGCGAAGATCAATCCATAATGGTCGGCTTCTAATTCCTGCTTACGGGAATTAGGAAGCAACACTCCTACTTGTGCCGTTGGCGCATAAATACTATTGAAAATATTATTTACCTGTGCATTGCCCGAGGTAAAAATATTGCCACCAATTTGAACTCCCTGGGCAAGCAAAGCCTGGCTCATTCTTTCCTGCCCATGATGCAACACTGCATGTGATATTTCATGGCCTAACACAATTGCCAAACCGGCTTCATTTTGAGTTATTGGTAATAATCCGGTATAAACCACTACTTTTCCTCCCGGCATACACCAGGCGTTCACTTCAGGGCTTTCCACCAAATTAAATTCCCAATGGTAGCCGGCTAACTGATCAGCCATGCCGTGCTCAGTATAATATTTTGTAATGGCATTTGCAATACGTGTTCCAACACGTTTTACCATTTCTGCATCTTTATTCGACGTGCTGCTTACTACTTTATTTTGAGAAAGAAAGGTTTGATATTGAGTTACCGCCTCCTGTTGCAAAGCGGATTCAGGCACGAGTGAAAGCTGGCTTCTGCCAGTTATTTTATTGGTAGTACAGGCCGCTAAAAAAAGGCTCGAACTTATTAAGAGAGTTAACAACTTTTTCATTGATGTCATTTTTTTATTAGAATAAACAATTGATGTACCAAAAATTATTCTTTTATAAAGAGATGCTTTTCAGGAAGAAAGAAGTTGCTAAGAAAAAGTAAAATTATTCCAGATCTTTCCGGCGGGATTTTCTGCGATCGCGATGTTTTAGGATAGGAACACGACCTTCATTTCCTTTTAATAAACGGCTTATATTTTTTTGATGTGTGAGCACAATAAGAGCTGCTACTGCTACAGCAAAAACACGGTAAAAAACTTCTTTTTCGTTATAAATCCATAAAACACAAATTGGAAGGGCAACGCCGGCGATGATAGAACTTAAGGAAACGTACCTTGTCAAATAAAGCACCAATAAGAACACACCAACACAGTTAATGGCAACAATCGGTTGAATAGCGAGCACCATTCCAAACAAAGTAGCAACACCTTTGCCGCCCCGGAAATCTGCCCAAATTGGGTAAATGTGTCCAACAACAGCAGCAAGGCCAAGGCCAATCATCAGGTTTGTCCGGTCCAATTCGTTAGTAAGGTAATAAGGAAGTAAATTATAAAGAGCAACGGCACAAATGCCTTTAAGCATATCACCAACCATTACGATTGTTCCAAACTTAGCTCCTAAAATCCGAAAAGTATTCGTTGCCCCCATGTTTCCACTGCCATAATCGCGAATGTCAATATTGAAAAAAAGCTTACTTACAATTATCGCAGTAGGGATTGAACCAATAAAGTAAGCAAGTATAATTAAAATAAATTCTTTCATATTGATGTATCAGTGAGACGAATGGGACAGCAAATATAAGATATAATTACTGCCCGATTGCCCAAATTTTCATAAAATTTAATCTATTGTTTTTCAAATAAAAGCGCAAGCCAGTCATCGCGTTGCCTTATTTGCCTTGCAAAAATGTTTCCTTTTTCAAAAACATTTTCCATCGCTTTCCGGTCTGAAAATAAAAAACCGGAAATCAATAATAATGATGCCGGCTTCAATAATGAAGCTATTGATGCGCATTCATTTTTTAAAACATTAAAGTTAATGTTCGCAAGCAAAATATCAGCCGGATCAATTCCTGAAAGATCATCCTGCTGTTTCAATAAAATATTTTTACAACTGTTAGCTTCGACATTTTCGTTTGCATTTTCAATACTCCATTGGTCAAAATCTACAGCAACGATTTTTGAAGCGCCGCATTTTTCAGCAAGAATAGCGAGCACACCCGTTCCTGTTCCAAAATCAATTACAGTTTTATTTTCAAAATTGATTTGCTGCATCAGTTCTATCATTAAAAAAGTAGTAGCATGATGGCCGGTTCCAAAACTCATTTTTGGAGTAATAACCAATTCATGTTTCACATTTTTTATTGCTTTACTGAAAGAAGGCCTTATGGCAGCAAAATCGTGTATAATGACGGGTTCAATTGACTTTTCCCATTGCTGATTCCAGTTTTCTTCTTCAATAATATTTTTTGAAAAAAAAGTATCAGCAGGCAACATTTTTTTTAGCTTTTCTTCGTCGAAATCTTCCGGATTAACGTATGCATTCAATAAATTATTTTCCTGCTCAAAGGCGTAAAAATTATTTTCCGATAACTCGGCAATTATCATTTCTGCTTCCTCTGGTGAAGCTGAATGAATCTCAATTTTAAGATAATATTTTTTGAGCATTAGTGTTTAAAAAGTATTTAAAATTCACAGTAAAAGCACAATAAAGAAGAATTTCTTATCTGGTTTTCTACGGCTTTTCATAAAAAAAGCCTGTAAAGATTTACAAGCTTTGGAATAGTTTTTTTATGAAATTAACGTTCATTATGTCGATGCTGTTGTTGTTGCGCCCCTTGTTCCGGTTTTGGCAATAATGCTTTTCTACTAAGTTTAAATTTGCCTGTTTTTGGATCTACACCTACTAATTTCACTTTTACCTTATCTCCTTCCTGGAAAATATTGTCCATATTTTCCAAACGTTTCCACATGATTTCAGAAATATGTAGCAATCCTTGTTTTCCCGGTAAAAATTCTACAAACGCACCAAATTCTTTAATTCCTTTTACAGTTCCTTCGTACACATCGCCGATTTCAGGCACAGATACAATACTTTTTACCCATGCAACTGCCTGGTCTAAACTTTCTTTATTTGCAGAGAAAATACTTACCTCACCAGTTTTTCCTACTTCCGTAATATTAATGGTAGCACCGGTGGTTTTTTGAATTTCCTGGATAATTTTTCCGCCAGGCCCAATAACAGCACCGATAAACTCGGAATCAATGATCAGTTTCTCCATACGCGGCGCCTGAGGTTTTACATCAGGATTGTGTTGAGGAATACATTGATACATCGCGTCGAGAATATGCATTCTGCCTTTCTTTGCCTGGTCAAGTGCCTGGCGCATTACATCCATGCTCAATCCATCCACCTTAATATCCATCTGCACACCACAAATTCCGTCTCTGGTGCCTGTTACTTTAAAATCCATATCTCCCAAATGATCTTCATCACCCAAAATATCTGAAAGAATGGCGAACTGGTCTCCTTTAGAAATCAGTCCCATAGCTATTCCACTTACATGTTTTTTGAATGGAACACCGGCATCCATTAAAGCTAACGAACCGGCACAAACTGTAGCCATAGAAGAAGAACCGTTACTTTCTAAAATATCACTAACCACCCTTACCGTATAAGGATAATCATTTCCAGGCATTAGCTGTTTCAAAGAACGCATCGCGAGGTTTCCATGTCCTACTTCGCGACGTCCAACGCCACGCATCATTTTTACCTCTCCGGTAGAAAAAGGAGGGAAATTATAGTGTAATATAAACTTAGAATAATTGCTGGTGGCGGCGCTTTCAACCAATAATTCATCAAGTGGAGTTCCCAAAGTTACAGTAGTTAATGATTGAGTTTCGCCACGTGTAAACAAAGAAGAACCATGCGGCGATGGAAGAATACCAACTTCCATAGTGAGTGGCCTTATCTCTTCAAGGCCGCGTCCATCAAGTCGTCTCCGGTCGTTTAAAATCATATCGCGAACCACATGATATTGCAGTTCTCCAAAATAATATTTAATAAGTGCTTTATCTTCATCCGGCAGATCTTCACCAAGATGTTCAATTGTTTCTTCCAATAATTGGTCGAATGCTTCTTTCCTTTCGTTCTTGGTGGTGCCTTTAGAAGAAATCTCGTACATTTTATCCTTTGCAAAAGCAATAATCTTTTCATTTAACGCTTCATTGCGATAAGGTTTTGCATAATCACGTTTTCCGGTTACACCTACTTTATCTCTCAATTCTTCCTGAGCTTTTACCTGAACTTTAATCGCTTCATGGGCTATTTCGATTGCTTTTACCAGATCTTCTTCCTGGCATTCTTTTCCTTCACCTTCTACCATCATAATATTTTTGTCGGTAGCGGCGATCAAAAATTCCAGGTCTGCTTCTTCTAACTGAGAGCGGGTTGGATTTACCACAAATTCTCCATTTACCTTTCCTACCCTCACTTCAGAAATGATTTCCTGAATGGGAATATCTGAAACGGCTAACGCAGCAGAAGCAGCAAGGCAGGCCATCGCATCCGGCATTATTTCCGGATCGCTGGAAATAAGCGAAACCAAAACCTGCACGTCACATAAGTAATCTTCCGGAAATAATGGGCGAAGTGCCCGGTCAATTAATCTTGAGGTTAATATTTCATAATCATTTAATCTCGCTTCTCTTTTAAAGAAAGACCCTGGAATTCTTCCTGCGGAAGCAAATTTTTCCTGGTAATCTACAGTTAGTGGAAAAAAAGATTGTCCTTCTTTTGGTTCATGGTTGGCAACAACGGTTGCTAAAATCATACAGTTGCCTAAACTCACTGTAACAGCGCCGTCGGCCTGGCGGGCTAACTTGCCGGTTTCTAAAGTAACTATGCGGCCACCGCCAAGATCAAAAGTTACATTTATTGGATTTGGAGTATTCATCATTTATTTTAATTAGTTTATAAACAAGTATTCCCAACCGTTTGATTGAGTTGGGAATGCTAACAATATCATTTTAAAAAATAGAATTATTTACGTAGTCCTAACTTTTCAATTAATGCACGATAACCGGTTAAATTGTGTTTGTTTAAATAAGCCAACAAACTTTTTCTTTTACCAACCATTTGCATCAGTCCGCGTTGGGTACTGAAATCTTTCTTGTTGGTACTTAAATGACCGGAAATATGATTGATTTTTTCAGTTAAAATTGCAATCTGCGCTTCAATTGATCCTGTATTTTTTGCATTTCCACCAAATTCTGAAAAGTACTTTGCTTTGCTTTCTGAAGTTAAATAAGACATTTTTTTGAAATAATTTTAATAATTGCGTGCAAATGTACTATTATATTTTCATTTTAATATAAAACAGCAGCGGATTTTTTTTGAAAAAATTCACTTTCATTGCGCCTTTCCGAAATGAAGGTATAAAAAGATGGTTAAACGACTCATGCTTCTGTTCCCAACCATAAAGCGCCGCCGATACTGTTTCTCTTTGCTCCGGTCACTGAGGATAAAACGGTATACTGTTCACGCCATCTCAAAGTTCCCAGTAAAGCCATAATTAATGCTTCTTTATAAATTACCACTTCATCAGCGGGAATAAATATTTCAAAATTAATTTCTTGCAGCTGTTTTGAAATTCTGTCGATTAAAAATTTATTAAAAGCGCCGCCGCCTGTAATCATGAATTGTTGAATTTCTGATTTAGTAAACGAAGGAATAAGGGCATTTTTTATTTGCAAAGCAATATGTTCTGCGTAAGTACATAAAGCATCTTCTGTAGAAAGATCAAAACTTTTTATCAAAGGAAAAATAATATCGGTTCCAAAACTATTCGATAAGGATTTTGGATAAGGAAGAGAATAATAATTTAAAGAATTTAATTTCTGCAAAAGGACTTCGCTAATTTTTCCGCAGGAAGCCAATTTTCCATCTTCATCATAAGGAAGCTCTTTCTGTGAAGCAAGCATATTCAGAACACGGTTTGCGGCACAAATGTCAAAAGCAATTATTTCATTATTATTAAGATTAGAAACATCATTATTTGTTAGTTTACTATGAAAAGAAATATTTGCAATACCGCCGATGTTTAAAAAATAATGATAATGGGGAAATAATAATTTTTCTCCCAAAGGCACAATTGGGGCGCCTTGTCCGCCAAATGCAATATCCATGGAACGCAAATCCGTTACTACCGAAAGTTCAGTTTCGGCGGCGATTGCAGCGCCGTCTCCCAATTGGTGGGTCATCTTTTTTTCAGGAAAATGAAACGTGGTGTGTCCATGAGAAGAAATCAAGCCAACCTTATGCTGCAATTGAAATTCCTCCATAAAATACTTTACTTTTTCTCCGAGAAATTTTCCATACTCTATGTGCAACAACTGGTAATCCAACGCAGAGAGATTTGTTGCATTTTTTAATTTTTCCGTCCACTCTTTTTCGTATTCTATACACGCGGCGCATTTAATTTCATAATCCCATTTTCCTGCTGTTTCTGTCAATTCTACAAATGCGATGTCAAGGCCATCAAGAGAACTACCGCTCATTAAACCAATAACATTATAAATCATAAGAAAATTTGCGCTTTTTAATTTTTAGATTTGCCCAAAATTAACTTTAAAATTTCCACTTATCTTTAAGGAACTTAAATAAATAAACAATGGTAATAAATCTGAGCGATCATCATTCTTTAGTAAGCAACTGGGTTAGCGAACTCAGAGACATTGAAGTTCAAAATGACCGGCAAAGGTTTAGGAAAAATCTTGAAAAAATTGCTGAAGTAAGTGCTTATGAAATCAGCAAAAAATTGCCGTGGGTCGAAAAAGAAATTACGACTCCATTGGGAATATCTAATAGTAAAGTCTTAGAAAAACAACCGGTTCTGGCAACGATCATGCGCGCAGGACTGGCTATGCACAATGGTTTTTTGAATTATTTTGATAAAGCCGACAATGCCTTCATCAGCGCTTATCGCAAACATAATTCAGATGGAAGTTTTGAAATAAGCCTTGATTATATCAGTTGCCCTGAAATGGAAAACCGTGTGGTAATTATCTCAGATCCGATGCTGGCAACTGGCGCATCACTGGTAAAAACCTTGCAATTTATTCGTGATGCAGGCAATCCTTCTGAAATACATATCGCCTGTGCAATTGCCTGTACTGTTGGGATTGAATATGTCTTGCGCTCTGAGCCAAAAGCAACAATCTGGTGCGGTGATATTGATGATGAATTAACTGCAAAAGGATATATCGTTCCCGGCCTGGGAGACGCCGGCGATTTGGCTTATGGCATTAAAGTACAAATGTAAAATTTTGAATGGAGGAAGTGTTGCTCAAGATATTTTTTAATTTAGTAAATATCTTTGCAATCATTACCAATTCCCTTACCTTTATTTTTACATTTTATCAAAATGAAAAAGAGTGCTGCTATATTGAGTTTGTTCTTAACCGTATCATTTTTTATTAAAGCACAAGACCCGCATTTTTCACAATTTTTCGCTTCGCCACTTACTTTAAATCCGGCATTCACCGGCAAATTTGATGGAACAGTACGCATTGCCGGAAATTACCGAAATCAATGGCCTCAGTTTAATAATGTTTATACTACTTCTACATTAAGTGTTGATTTTGATATTTTAAAAAATAAGCTTCCTGATTATGATACCTGGGGAATCGGAATATTAGCGCTTACTGACAAAGCAGGAAGCGGTGTTCTTACCAATAATTATTTAGGATTATCCACTTCCTATTCCAAAGCACTCGACGAAGACGGATTTAAACAAATAGCCATCGGTTTCCAGGGAACTTATGGACAAAAAACATTGGATAGAAATAAGCTTTTTTTTGAAGACCAGCTTACACCTTACGGCTTCACAGGAGTAACACAGGAAACGTTTAGTAATGATAATTTAAATATTAATTATCTGGACGTAAATGCGGGATTATTATTTTCCGCTTCTACTGATTACACAAATAATTTTTATATCGGCGCGTCCATCTATCATATCAACAGGCCGAGTGAAAGCTTTCAAGGTGCGAACTGGAATATTGCGAGCAGAACAACAATAAGTGCAGGAGGATTCTTTCCTGTTTCAGATATTCTTACTTTTCATGCCAGCGGTATTTATCAATACCAGGCGCAATCAAGTGAAACGGTTATTGGTGGTGCTCTTGCGGCAGTCCTCGACAAAGAGAGTGACAATCCTTCCAATGTTTACGGCGGCTTATGGTACCGGGTAAATGATGCCATCATTCCCTATATAGGATTAGAATTTGCCGACATGAGAATCGGCGCTACATACGATGTAAACGTTTCTGGTTTAAAAGCCGGCTCGCAAAGCAGGGGTGGAATGGAAATTTCAATAATTTATGTAAAACGGCCTGCAGGATTTAAAGGAATTCCTTGTCCAAAATTTTAAAAATAGATGGGAGAAATTGATTCAGTATTATTTTTTCAGAAGAAAAGAAAATATTTGGTATCAAAACTCCCTAAGAGTATCTTTGCCGTCCTTTAAACAGAATGGCGCGTTGGTCAAGGGGTTAAGACGCCTCCCTTTCACGGAGGAATCACGGGTTCGAATCCCGTACGTGCTACAAAACAATAAAAAATTAAAGCCTTGATTCGTGTATTTTCAAGGCTGTTTTATTTATATCACCACAAAGATTGCATTTAACTTTTCTTCCAGGAATACTCATAAAGCTTTTAATGAGTATGTTGAATCTTTTGCTATTTAGGCAATTGAACGGATTTAGTTGTTATTGTATGTGCACTAAAGTAACCTAATGCACCACCGTTGATATTGGTTGTGGGATTTGCAGGCGCAGGACTTGAAAATCCAGCTCCTCCACCGGATATTGGTAAAAGTTGCTCGAGGTAATCATATACCGGTTTGTCTACACAGTTCATTTGAACGGTTAAAACGATGCCCCGCCTGATATCCGTGCTGTCATCGTCGTACAAAACGGTACTGATGTATCTGCCATCCGACAACCGGTCATCAAAAACAGAATTTCCTCTGCCATTTTTAAATTTCTCACCGTTTGCATATTCTATAAACTGATAATAATTAGCAATGCCTGCCGGGTCCTGGAAATTAACTACAGGATAAATATTATCGTTTCTACCAACAAGAAAGCTTAATGAATCTATCCGAACCGGTTCAGGCATCGAAGAAGTAGCGGTAAAAGTCTTTCCATCCACAACAACATACAAGGAATAACTTTTGCCTGGCGTGCCTTCAATTTTATTCGTAAAATAAATTCCCGGCTCATCTTCTGATAAGGTATCGGTAACACCATTTCCTTTTACAACAACCAATGCACCGGAAACCGGCGGGAAAATATTATCAGCAGAAAAATTTACAGATCTTGAAAGGTTTACTTTGTAAGGCCCACGCCTGTTGGTAATTTCACCGGTAATTACTATTTGGGAAGGTGCATTTTTTACACTTACATCAATTACTTTTTTGCATCCAAAAAATAATGAAAGTAATATTAATGTCGTTATCCAATATGTTCTTTCATTTTTCATTCTAAAATACAAAATTATAGGCTACAGACGGAACCCATCTAAATAAAGAATATTGAAGCGCCTGCGTTTTTTGAGGATTATCCGGATCATTTTGAAATTGAATAAAATAAGGATTTTCCCTGCCGTAGACATTATAAATCGAAAAAGTCCAGCTTCCTTCAAATTTTGCCGTCTTTTTACTTTGCAAAGTTGCGCTTAAATCCAAACGATTATAAGCGGGCATCCTGTAACTGTTTCTTTTCGTATAATAAAAGATGGTTCTGCCATTCACGTCATATTTTCCGGACGGCCAGGAAACGGCATTTCCTGTATTAAAAACAAAATCGGCTGAAAAAGTCCACTTTTTACTTGCTTTATAAATTGCCACAAGAGCAATATTATGGGTTTCATTCTGGGTGGCCGGATACCACAAATTATCGTTGACTCCATCAATTTGACGTTCTGTACGTGAAATTGTATAACTGATCCACCCGGTTAATTTTCCATATTTTTTCTTTGCATAAAGTTCCAGCCCATAAGCTCTGCCTTGACCAAAAACCAATTGCGATTCCACTTTTTCATTAGCAACAAGCTGGGCGCCGTTTTTATAATCGATCTGATTTTGCAGATATTTGTAATAAACTTCGGCTGAAAATTCATAAACATTATTGAGAAGATTTCTATAATATCCAGCTGAAACCTGATCCGAGATTTCCGGTTTTACATTATTACTGCTCGGTATCCACAGATCTGTCGGATTGCTTCCGGTGCTATTTGAAAGCAAATGTAAGTTTTGAACGTTCCTGGAATAAGAGGCCTTTACAGAGCTGACTTTATTCAATTGGTATGTCGCTGAAAACCTTGGCTGAAGATTCAAATACGACTTTACAATTTGTCCCGCGGAATAAGTCTCTGTATCAATCGTTTCGCCGGCAGAATTATAACTATAAAAATTTCCAGGTCCTAAAACATTAAAAGATGAAAGCCTCAAACCGGAATTTATTTTTAACTGATCGGCGACTTTCCATTCATCGGAAACATAAATAGCGGCATCCAATGCGTATTTATCCTGCAGGGTTATTGAATTATATGAAGAAGTGGCAGAAGTTTGATATTCACCAGGGGAAAAAGTGTGTTTGGTTGCATTAAAACCAAAGTTGATTTTATTTTTACTTCCAGGATAATATTGCAGATCTTCTTTAATGCTTAAATCTTTTATTTTAGAAAGCACCGACAGCTCATTCGTCGTCTGTTTAATACTGATATTATAATTATAATCGCTGTAAATAAAGGATGTATTTGAAAACAGTTTATTATTGAAAATATGGTTCCATCTTAAAGTGGCTGTAGAATTTCCCCATCGAATCCCAAATTGGTCACTAAATGCCAACACATCTTTTCCAAAATATCCGGATAAAAAAACTTTATTTTTTTGTCCAAATTGATAATTCGCTTTTGCATTCAAATCATAAAAATAGAGCACGCTCTGGTTAACATCGCTGTCTTTCGAAAGTTTCAAAAACAAATCCGCATAAGTTCGCCGGCCACTGATCATAAAAGAACCTTTGTCTTTTACAATCGGACCTTCGATATTTAATCGGGAAGAAATAAGCCCAATTCCTCCGCTCACTTTATAATCCTTGTAGTTGCCATCATTCATTTTTATATCCAGCAGAGAAGATAGGCGTCCGCCGTATTGAGCTGGCATCTCTCCTTTATAAATGCTGACGTCCTTGATAGCATCAGAATTAAATGTAGAAAAAAAACCGAGCAGATGAGAAGCATTATAAACGGTGGCTTCATCCAACAAAATCAGGTTCTGATCAGCGCCGCCACCACGAACAAAAAAACCTGCAGAACCGTCACCGCCTGATTTTATCCCCGGTAACAATTGAATCGTTTTTAAAATATCTTTTTCTCCAAATAAAACCGGAACATCTTTTATTTCATCAATGGATACTTTTTGAAAACCAGGCAATGTCTGAGTAATATTATCACTTCTTTTTCCGTTAACAACCACTTCCTCCAACAAAGTGCGCTCAGGCGTTAACTCAATTTGCTGCATAATATCTTTTGTCAAAGAAATTTTTAAAGTATCATTCTTATAGCCCGAAAAGCTTGCAATCAATGTGTAATTACTTTGGGGAGCGGTTATCGAATAAAAGCCGTAATTATTGCTAAGAACAGCAGAGCCGCCGTTTCCCGGCAAAGTAATCGTAGCCCCTATTAATGTTTCCCCGGTTTTTTGATCTTTTATTGTGCCGCTGATGGTATGCTTTTGCTGAGCAAACGAAAATACTGAAGCCAGAAGAATAACGGTCAAAAAAAAAGCTTTCTTCACTGAAAATAGGGTTTGAAATAGAGATGAAACGAAAGCAAAACTACTCCTATCTTTTTAGAATCAATAAAAGAACCTACATGCAGTAAAACAACAATTGATATAATTTATTTGTTTACTACAACACATAAAATCAACCCTACACGTGCATTCATTGAAAGGTTCAAATCAGGAAAGATTTAAATTTTTTACTTCCATAATCATAAAATCTTTTTTTCCGGAAGGCACTTGCCAACTTACTTTCTGCCCTTTTCGAAAACCAATCAAAGCCGTTCCAATCGGGGCAAGGACAGAAACTTTTTTTTGCTTAATATCTGCTTTTTGAGGCAAAACAATTGTGATAGACATTTCGCGACCGGTTAGCAGATCTTTTATAACTACCATAGAATCGAGGCGCACTGTATCACTCGGGAAACTTTCCACATCTACTATTTGTGCTTTTTTTAATTCCATGGATAACTTGTTATAATTTTCTTTTTCATTTACCTGCATTCCCTGTACGTTTTTTACATATGCGTCTAAAATTTCAAAATCGTTTCTTAAAAGTATTACAGGTGCTGCTGCTTCTGAAAGTGTTGCTGTTGCCATAATTATTCTTTTTAGTGTTTGTAAAAATATTCAGGTTAGAATGTTTTTTGGTACTTTAAAATCTGTTTAAAAATGAAAAAAAATCCTTTGAAATAAGGATGTTAGTAAACCAATAAAAAATGTAAAAATTTCTCCGTAGCTGTTTAAAGATCGTACGGAGCCAAGGGTTCTAAGAGTTTATTCCTTGAAAAGAAATGGATATCAGAATGATATGTTTTGTTAGCATTCATAGAATTACAGGCAGGTACAAAGTTTGTACCGCTAAAAGATGAGGCTTTTATTTTCTGTATCTTTTGCATGTGCAATAAAAATACAAAATAAAATCAAGCTGGCAAAACGAATGTGAGAGAAAGGCGATCTTGCCTCTTTCAATTAATATTTGTCCCTGATATTCTGAATAAATTTTTCAATTCCTTTCCGAATGTCTGTTGCAGAACTTCTGTGATTATTTACCAGAACAGAAAAAATCAATAGCTTATTTTTTTTTGTGTATAAAAAACCGCTTAATGCCACAACTCCATTTAAGGTTCCGGTTTTTACAAAAATATATCCGCTGTCCTGCAAATAATAATTGCTGATTGTTCCGGTTCCGCCCGTGGGCAAAATATTTTTTATCCGGTCCATTCCAAAATCATTCTTCATTTTATTTAAAATAAAAACCAAATCTTTTGGAGAAAAAAGATCGTACCTGCTAAGCCCGGAACCATCTACCCATGAAGGCTTCTGAGGCATCATCAAATAATCTGTTTTTAATAAAGTGTCAATGATTTTCCGGTCGTTCATTGCACCTAATAGTCTTTGGCTCACCATTAATAAACTTTGTTCAGCAAAAAAATTATCACTGCGGTGCATCATCGGTTTTAATAAAGAATCTGTTGGTTGCGAATGAACAACTTCATTTATTTCTCCATTGTAATTATCAATGGTTGCCAACTGTTCATTTAAAGTATCCTGCAACAAATCCTGCAATGTTTTTTCATCCGGCCTGAACGGAATCTCACGAAATTTTGACGTTCCGTTAAAAAAAGTGAAATCATTAATGTCCCAAAGTTTTTTTACCCGGAAACCGTTTGATAAAGTTTCCTTTATTACCGATCTTTTTTGAAAATAAGAAGGCATAAAAGACAAAGTTCCATTTGGATTCCATTTTATTTTTACTGTATTTCCATAAATCGGAAATGCGCTCCTTTGCGCCAAGTAATCTTCCATATAATCGTTCCAGCCCCAACCAGAGCCTAAAAAGTCATCAAAATCAGGATTGACGATTTGAATAAATTTATATCTTTTCAAAAAAGTAAAAACAGGGTTATTTAAATAATCGGCGTGAAGAAAAGACGGATCGCCCATTCCTTTTATGATCACTGTCGAATCATTAATTGGATGATATTTTATCCCAATCAAACTGTCGCCGAGGTATTTCATAGCGGCATAACAAGTAGCCAGTTTGGTATTACTTGCCGGCGTAAAATATTTATCCGCCTGGTAGTTGTACCAATATTTTCCTGTTGCAGGCTCATAAATACTAATTCCGGTATGGGCATGTACAAATGCTTCATCCTGTAAAAGAAATTCTTTTGCCGGCCGGTTTATTTTTTTTGAAACAGAACAGGAAGAAAATAAAATGACTGTGAAAATAATTGGGAAGTGAATAAATTTTTTCATGGTTCAAAATACAAATAAATATTTTTGCGAAGCAACAAAAATCTTTTTTGCAACTAGATCACCGAAATCATTATCAAATTCCTTTTTAAAACAATTCTTTTAATATCACTTTTTTTAAAAATAAATTAATGGATAAAAAAGCAGACAAGCAAAATTTAACTGAATCTCATATTGAACAATTTAAAAAGATCTGTGGCGATAAATTCGTACTTACCAATGAAGAAGAACTGAATGCGTATGCTCATGATGAGACGGAAAATTTGCATTTCCTTCCAGCTGTTGTTTTAAAAGTTCGCTCGGCGGAAGAGATCAGCGAAATTTTGAAAATTTGTAACCAGGACAAAATTCCGGTTACGCCAAGAGGTGCAGGAACCGGCCTGAGTGGCGGCGCTCTTCCTGATTTGGGTGGCGTTTTGATTTCTACAGAAAGAATGAATGCTATTTTAGAAATTGATGAAAAAAATCTGCAGGTAATCACCGAACCGGGGGTTATTACTGAAGCTTTGCAGGATTCTGTAAAAGAAAGAGGATTATTTTATCCCCCTGACCCAGCCAGCCGCGGGTCTTGTTTTATAGGTGGAAATATTTCAGAAAACAGTGGCGGTCCGAAAGCTGTGAAATACGGCGTTGTAAAAGATTACGTTCTAAATCTGGAGGTAGTTTTGCCAAGCGGTGAAATAATGTGGACTGGCGCCAATGTTTTAAAAAATTCTACTGGTTATAATTTAACGCAACTGATCGTTGGCAGTGAAGGAACTTTAGCGATTGTTACAAAAATTGTTTTACGGTTAATTCCAAATCCAAAGTTCGACCTTTTGATGCTGGTTCCCTTTAAAGACGTATCAAAAGCAAGTGAGGCGGTGAGCGCTATATTTCGTGCCGGTTATACGCCAAGCGCATTGGAATTGATGGAAATAGACGCGTTGAAAATTGTAAGCGATTTCGTCGGTAATTCTTCAGTGCCGCTGACAGATGATATCGCTGCACATTTAATTGTGGAAGTGGATGGAAACCATGTGGATACTTTAATGATGGAGATGGAAGCAATATCACAAGTGCTCATGGAATATGATTGTGGCGAAATTTATTTTGCGGATGATAATGCTCAAAAAGCGGAATTATGGAAGTTGCGCCGGCGGGTGGCAGAAGCGGTGAAAATGGATGGATATACGATTGAGGAAGATACAGTAGTTCCGCGTTACCAGCTTCCAGCGCTAATAAATGGGGTAAAAAAGCTTGGACGTGAATATGGTTTTAAATCCGTTTGCTATGGCCATGCAGGCGATGGCAATTTACACATTCGGATAAAAAAAGAAGGAACGGCAAATAGCCAGGATGATCCGGAAATTATAAAATCTTTGCGGGCATTATTTATGCTGGTAAAGGATTTAGGCGGAACAGTGAGTGGCGAACACGGAATTGGGCTTGTTCAAAAAGGTTTTATGGATATTGTTTTTACTGAAAAACAATTAGATCTGATGCGCGGAATTAAAAGGGTTTTTGATCCAAATAATATTTTAAACGCAGGAAAAATATTTGATTAGCAGAAAAATGTTTTTGCAAAACGGTTCTGTTATTGCGAAAAATCATCAGGTTTAATTAACGAATCATTAGAAAACAGTTGACTTAAATTCGTTAGCAGAATTTTTATATTGAATTTCGTCACAAAAAAAATATTATGAAGAAAGCACTCGTTCTCTTATTCATTCCATTGTGTTTTCATGCGGTAGCCCAAGATCAAAACCAGGATGAAAATAAAGAAGTGAAAAAATCAGGTTTTCAAAAAGATAAGTTATTTACAGGAGGAAGCGCCAATATTGGCTTTTCAAACGGAACTACCATGCTTGGTATCACTCCACAGCTTGGTTACAGCCTCACCAATTGGTTAGATGCCGGAATTACTTTTAATCTTAATTATATTTCTCAAAGAGATTATTATTCTACGGATAAAATCCGGCAGACAACTTATGGGCCGGGCGCATTTCTCAGATTATTTCCCGTCAATTTTTTATTTGCTACCGCACAATATGAATACAATATAATTCAACTGAAATATATGAGCAGCAGCTTTCCAACACAAAAAAATAAAGTGAATGCGAACAGCTTCTTACTGGGCGCGGGATACGCAGGTGGAAGAGAAAGAGGCAGCAATACTTATTATTATTTGTCAGTTATGTGGGACATTGCAGGCGATCCAAATTCTCCTTATGTAGATCAACTTGGAAGACCGAATCCGGTTATCCGCGCTGGTTATAATATAGGCTTATTTCAGGGAAGGAACAGAAGAGGAAACGATAGTTATTATACCCGCTAATAAAATCATCTCTTTATTTGTGAAACAAAAATTGCCAATATAACTTAGTTTACTGCTGACAGATTCTGAAGCTGTCAACATTCAGACTTTATCTTATCAGTGTCACACTTCCTTTTCTGAAGACTACTTTTCCAAGGTAATCAACCCCTTCTGCAATCCATACAAATACTCCCGGATCCTGCGGCTGGCCTTTATAATTGCCATCCCACCCTTGCTTCTCAACATTTGTTGAATAAACTAATTGCCCTAATCTATTGTAAACCTTAAAGAAATTAAATGATCTTAGTCCAATTGGAATTGGCGCGAAAATATCATTTTTACCATCACCATTCGGCGTAAAAGCATTGGGTACATATAAATCCGGCTTTACTTTATAAACTGTTACATGAATGGTGTCGATAGAGAAACAACCGACAGCAGTAGAAACTTTTAAAGTATACTTCTGACTTTCGGACAGCAGGGCAATCGGGTTTGACCGGTTTGGATCATCTAATCCGATCGGCGGTGACCACGAATAAAACTCTGCTCCGCTTCCATTCAATTGCAAAGGCTGGTTTACGACGATTGAAGTATCTGCAGGGCCAGCATCAGCAAGTGGGTTTTCTACGATCACTTTAACCGAATCGAAGGTTGATTTTGGACAGCCTAAAACATCATTTACCTGCACCACATAAGTTGTTGATTGCGGCGCAGTTGATAGCGGATTTGCTATTTTTGGATTATTTAAAAAATCAGCAGGCGTCCAGTTGTAAATACTTCCGCCGGTTGCGTGAAGCTGATAGCTTTTAGGAAAACAGATTGTTGTATCCTTTCCAGCGTTTGCTTCAGGATAAGGAACGACTTTCACCCTTATGTTTGCATCAGCGCTGCATTTTCCGATACTAGCTTCCAAATGATAAGTTGTATTAGCAACAGGAATCATTTGTGCATTTTTAGCAGTATCATTTACGGTAGTTATCGAAGGTGTCCACAAATAATGTAAGGCATCACTGGACGGATAAACAAAAGCCGTATCTGTCAGGCAAATGGTAGTATCCGCTTTCAAATTCAAGGTAACTTTGCTTACTACATTTACAAAAACAGAATCGATTGCAATGCAGCCGCGGCTTTCGTTTAATGTAGCATAATAAGTTGTCGGTTTTTTCGGACTTACTACAGGTGTAAAACTGTGAATATTATCAATATTGTAATCAGGTGTCCATGATACACTTCCGCTTCCAACTGAGGTCAATTGCAATTGATCAATATCACACATAACTGTGTCGTTGTTTACAAAAAAATCCGGCTGAGTTTTTATTGGAACCGTCTGTGTTAATGTTTTTATACACCCTTTACTACTTTCGACAGTTAATTGAACCGGATAATTTCCGGCCTTTGTATAAACATAAGAAGGATTTTGATTTTTAGAAGTATCAGCATTCGTATCCAAATCTCCAAAATTCCACGACCACTTATTTACTGAACCATAAAGAGTTGTTGTTTTATCTTTAAAAAGAATAGTAGAATTAATGCACTTGCCATCACTAGTAAATGCAGGATAAAACCCCGGGTAAACCTTTACGATTTGCGTTGCTGAATCAGAACATTGCTGGCCACGGTTAACAACAAGTTTATAAGTATATTCACCGGGCCCGGTAAAAACGTGGTTGGGATTCTTTAGTACGGAAGTATTTTCGTTGCCTGATTTCGGATCACCAAAATCCCAAAAGAAATTCTGGTTCAGGCTAGAAAAATTGTCATTTTGAAAAGAGACATTAAAACTGTCACACATTACCGGTTTCGGATCTAATTGAGCACCGGCAAAGTCGCAATCAGTTACATTTACAATAAAATCTTTGTAATGCTCATTGATAAGAACACCATTCCTGTAAGATTGAACTTTTACCCCTAATACATATTTTCCAACCCGAGGTGCGATACCGCTGATAATACCTGTGTGAGAATTAATAGAAGCCTCAGGTCCTAAAGGAAAATCTGTAGAAAAACTATTACTGTAAGGAACGAGTGAATAAGGAGGACCAGCAGGATTTGCATTTTTTTCATCTACAAATGCCCCACCGCCGTATGCCGGACCAAAAGAATAAACCAACACGTCACCATCTTTATCTTTTGCACTATAATTTAGCTGAAATGATTTTTCTGCACAGATTACATCAATGCTTGTTGAAAATTCAGGAGAATTATCCGCATAAACAGCCGGAGGGATACTACAGGTAAAAGTTGACCCGGTGCGATCACCATTAAAATTATCGACGTTTTGTAAATTATCGACACGGCAACAGGTTTGATACGAAGCGGTGTAACCTTTTGTATTATCGGGTAAATCAACAGTGAGCAGAAAAACTCCTACATGATAATTTAGTTGTGGCGCATTACTCATACACGGCGGAAATGCATTTACCGGCACTGTTTCCTCCCTACTTTTGGTAACAATAAAATACGGATACGGCCCTTTATATTCCTTGCCATTATCATTATTAAAGATACCAATATATACTTCAGTTGGCATTTTTGCTGTATTCGGTGGAACGTTTTGATCGCGAAATATTTTTAGAGTAATTAAATATTTGCTTGTATTTGGTTTAGATCCTTTACCCAGGTATGCGTATAACATTTCCCCACCAACAACATGATGCGCCTGGCAATTAAATACCAATAGCAAAACAACGATTATCAGTAGTACTTTTTTCATATTGAAAATGAAATTGCAAATTACTTTTAATCACTTGAAATAGTTCTGACAATAATCACAAATAATAGTTGAAAAAAGCAAAGCAAAGCCGATTCATAGATGAATCCGAAAAGCCCTTTTTCTAATCGTAGAAAAACGAAAAATGGTTTCTTTTGGAGATTTTACAGAAACAATAATTTTCGTATAACACCAAAACATGTTTTTCCCAATTTATATTTAAAAAAAATAGTATTAAATTTAATAGTGAACAAAAAATTACAATCCACTTTTCAACTGCTTCGCTTTCATTTTTCCTTTTTTTTAATGCCTGTTTACTGGTTCGCTCTCAGCCAGGTAAAAAATATTAATTGGTTCAATGCAATACTCATTTTTTTCATTTTACATTTGCTGGTTTATCCTGCCAGCAACGGTTACAACAGTTATATGGATCGCGATACTTCATCGGTTGGTGGAATAAAAAATCCGAAAGTACCGACAAAACAATTGTTTTATTTTACAGTAGTAATGGATATAATTGCTGTTGCATTATCTGTTATCATTTCTTACATTTTTGCTATAGGAATTTTTTTCTACATTCTTGCTTCAAGGGCTTATAGCTATCGAAAAATCAGGTTAAAGAAATATCCCGTAATCGGCTATTTAACGGTCATCATTTTTCAGGGTGCGGTTACATTTTTTTTAGTTTACCACGGCAGCAGCGGCAACCATTCTTTTGGTATTCACGTTTTACCAATGGTTGCTTCCGCTTTGCTGATCGGTGGATTTTATCCGCTTACGCAAATTTATCAGCACGAAGAAGACCGAAAGGACGGAGTTACATCGCTCAGTTATTTATTAGGTTACAAAGGCACTTTTATTTTTACTGGCATTGTATATGCTTCTGCTTTTATCGTTCTGGGCTGGTATTTTTATTTGCAAATAATGTTTTTAGATTTTATTGTTCTTCAAATTTTCATGCTGCCGGTAATCGTATATTTTTTTATATGGTTTAAAAAAGTGACGAAGAATAATGATGAAGCAAATTTTAAAAATACCATGCGCATGAATATTCTTGCTTCGGCCTGTTCTAATCTTGGATTTATCACACTTTTAATTTTAAAAATGTTTGAGTAAAATCGTTTCCATATCAACAGCATTACCTTCTTTTAAACATCAGCAAAATGACATTTTAAATTTCATGCAAAATGTGTATGCAATGAATGAAGTGGAAAAAAGGAAACTCAAATTTCTTTATCATCAAAGCGCGATCGAAACCAGGTATTCTGTTTTGCCTGATTATAGTCTCCATGCTGATGAATGGGAATTTTATCCGGCTTCTGAAAACCTGGAACCCTTTCCCAATCTTGAACTAAGAATGAGATGGTACAATAAAACTGCTCCCGCAATTTCTGTAAATGCTCTTCAAAAGTGTGTCGATCAAAAAATAGATAAAGATGAAATAACGCATTTAATTACCGTGAGTTGTACCGGTATGAGTGCTCCGGGGCTGGATTTGCAGATAATGGAACTGATGAATTTGCCGAAAAATATTTTTCGCACTTCAATCAATTTTATGGGTTGTTATGCAGCAATTCATGCAATGAAACTGGCTGATGCTTTTTGCAAAAATGAGCAGAATGCAAAAGTTCTGGTTGTGTGTACAGAACTTTGCACCCTTCATTTTCAAAAAGAAACAACGCCTGATAATATCGCTTCAGCGTTATTATTTGCCGACGGTGCCGCTGCAATTTTAATCACGCATGAGGATAGTAAGCTAGACGGCTTAAAGTTGAAAAACTTTTACAGCGAAGTTGGTTTTAATGGAAAAAATGATATGAGCTGGCGGCTTTCTTCTTCAGGCTTTTTGATGAAACTTTCTGGTTACGTTCCTGAATTAATTGAACAGGATTTTAACCGCTTTTTGCAAAATGCTTTAGAAAGTGCGAACGTCAAAGAAGAAGATATTACGCATTGGTGCATACATCCCGGCGGGAAAAGAATTTTATCTTCTATCGAAAAATGTACTTCCATTTCTCACGACGATTTGAAACATTCTTATCGTGTTTTGAATGATTATGGCAATATGTCCTCGCCGACAGTTTTATTTGTACTAAAAGAAATGCTCAACTGTTTACCAAATAAAAAAGAAAAGAAAACGAATATTTTTGGTGCTGCATTTGGCCCCGGTCTTACGATGGAAACTTTCATTTTAACTGATGATTGATTATAAAAACCGTTCATTACAAAAAGAAATTCTTGATCAAAATAATCTCCCTTTTGAGGATATCTTTTTGAACATGAAAGAGCTGCAATTTATTAATGCGCATCTCGGTGGGCATTCAATTACGATTAAAGGATTTAAAAAATTGTTGCAAGAGAGAAAAACAATTTCAATTTGTGAAATCGGCTGTGGTGGCGGTGACAACCTAGAAGCCATTGATATCTTTTGTAGAAAAAATAATATTATTTGTTCATTTACTGGTATTGATCTCAACAAAGATTGCATCGCCTTCGCAAAAGAAAATAGCCAGGTAGAAAACATCAATTTTATTGTTTCCGATTATAAAAATGTTGATTTCAAAAATGAAAAACCAGCCATAATTTTTTCTTCACTTTTTTGCCATCATTTTACAAACAAGGAATTGGATGAAATGCTGAATTGGATGAAAAAAAATTCTACGGTTGGTTTTTTTATCAATGATCTGCAGCGTCATCCAATTGCATATTATTCGATACAACTTGCAGTAAATATTTTTTCCAAATCTTACCTGGTAAAAAATGACGCACCAATTTCAGTATTAAGAGGATTTAAAAAAAATGAATGGAAAAATATTTTAAAAAAAGCCGGCATTGAAAATTATTCTATCAAATGGCAATGGGCATTTCGATTCCTGATTGTTGCTTTTAATTGATAATTACTTTGAAAGAAATTGATAAATACAAAAATAAAAAAGCCGAAATTCCTTCGTTCACTGTAGCGGTTATTGGCGGTGGATTATCCGGGCTTTCACTGGCTATTTTACTTTTAAAAGCCGGCTATAAAACCATTTTGTTTGAAAAAGAAAAATATCCTTTCCATAAAGTTTGCGGAGAATATATTAGTATGGAAAGCTGGAATTTTGTTGAAAAACTTGGAGTAAATCTTTCACAACTTGATTTACCAATCATAAAAAACCTGGTTGTTTCCTCTCCGAGCGGAAATCGTATTGAAGGCAATTTGGATTTAGGAGGATTCGGAATCAGCCGTTATTATTTGGATAATAAACTAAAAGAAATTGCGGTTGAAAATGGCGTAATTGTTTGTGAAGAAACCAAAATAAATGAAGTAACTTTTAGTGAAGAATTTTTTACGATAAATTATAATGGCGGACAAATCACCTCTTTAATAACTGCAGCTGGCTTCGGAAAAAGAAGCAATCTTGATGTAAAGTGGAAACGTGATTTTACCAGGCAAAAGCAGGGAAAACTAGACAACTTTATTGGAGTAAAATATCACATAAAAATAAATGAACCGGAAAATACAATCGCATTGCACAATTTCAAGAATGGTTATTGCGGAATTTCAAAAGTTGAAGACAATAAATATTGTTTGTGCTATTTAACCAGCGCCCAGAATTTAAAAAACAATCATAATTCAATAAAAGAAATGGAGCAAAATGTTTTGTGCAAAAATCCAATTCTAAAAAAAATATTTACTGAATCGCAATTTTTATTGAAAGAACCGGTAACTATTTCTCAAATAAGTTTTGACAAAAAATCACAAATAGAAAATGACGTTTTAATGCTCGGAGATGCAGCAGGTATGATTTCACCACTTTGCGGAAATGGCATGAGCGTTGCGTTTCATTGTGCAAAGATTGCCTTTGAAAATATTGATTTGTTTTTAAAAGGAAACATTAGCCGGAAGGAAATGGAAAAAAGATATTCGGATGAATGGAAAAAACAATTTGCAAAACGCTTTAGAAACGGAAGGATTATTCAACGGTTTTTTGGAAAAGAAAAATTGACAAACGTATTTATCAAAACAATCAAACCTTTTCCATTTATAATTCATAAAATGATAAAAGGAACTCATGGAAATCCGTTTTAGTAAATTTAAATGTGCTTGCCTCAAGATGTTTGCGAAGCATGAAATGTTTATGCATACTGTTTATGGCTTTATTATTGTGTCTAAATTTTATTAATTTCAAATTCCAAAATGGAATCACGATTTTTAAATAAATATGAGTAGTAAAAAAACATTGGTGCTCGGAGCTTCGTCTAAGCCTTCCCGTTATAGTTATCTTGCAATCAATATGCTGCGCGACAAAGGCCACGAAGTAATCGCAATTGGAAAACATACCGGCAAAGTAAAGGATGTAGAAATTGCAGACGAACAAAAGCCAATAGAAAATCTTGATACCGTTACTCTTTACCTAAACGCCAATAATCAAAAGCCTTATTACGATTATATTTTTTCTCTAAACCCTAAGCGGATAATCTTTAATCCGGGCGCTGAAAACGAAGAACTTGCTTCTCTTGCCAAAGAAAAAGAAATTTTACCTCAACAAGCATGTACGTTAGTTTTACTAAGCACGGGGCAGTATTAATACTTCTTTTTTGAGTACTTTTTCCCAACTTTTGCTTTTAATTATATAAAGCAAAATATTTTAATTGGATTCACGTTTTATGCTTGTTACAGTTTTTTAAAAGCAAAAATCCAATTATGAAATACATCTACAGATTACTGGCTTTCAGCGTTTTCATAATCACTTCTTATAACACAGAAGCACAGGTGCAAACTTCTAAAAGACAAGCTTATTTTAATAGGTATGCAGATAAATTACCAACTCCTGAAAGTGAATTGGAGAAAGCATTTACAACACCTGTAGGTTCTAAAGTAAAAATAAATTTTGCTGATTTTTCCTTCAATGGTATTGTCACTTCTTCCATAAAACGCTATGATAATTTATACAGTGTAATTGTAAAAGCACCGGGATTAAACAATACTTTATTTTCTGTTTCAAAAAGAATTAATGCCGATAAAACAGTTTCTTATGTCGGGCGAATCATAAATGAAAATTATGCAGACGGATATCAATTGAGAAAAGAAAACAACGGCCATTATGCTATGAATAAAGTAAGAACTGATGCTCTGATTGAAGATTATTAATTCTTACAAATTTCTGCTCTATTCCAAATCCAAAAACATGAAAAAATTTGTATCATTCTTTTTAACGCTGGTGTTTGTGATTTCTTTGAAATCATATTCTCTTCCGCAGTTAAGCAGTTTCCCTTCTGCTAAAGCAACTATTTTTCTTGATTTTGACGGACAAACAGTAACAGCTTCGTCCTGGAACGGAGGAAACACTTTATACTGCGCTCCAACTGTCTTAACAGATTCCGAGGTTACAGAAATTTTTAACCGGGTATCTGAAGATTATCGTCCTTTTAACATCAACATAACCACTGATTCAACCGTTTTTTTAGCTGCACCGCTCACACAGAGAATCAGGATAATAGTTACTCCAACCAGCAGCTGGTATCCGGGAGTTGGCGGTGTTTCTTACACCGGCTCTTTTATCTGGGGAGATGATACACCCGGTTTTGTTTTCCCTGACAGATTAGCTTACAGTACAAAGCTGATCGCGGAATGTTGTACACACGAAAGCGGCCATACGGTTGGACTCTCGCACCAGGCAAAATACAGTGGAAGTTGTACTTTGGTGTCCACTTATAACGATGGAGTTGGCCTTGGGCAAACAAGCTGGGCACCGGTTATGGGCAATAGTTATTATAGAAATTTATCAGGATGGAATAATGGACCGACACCAATTGGCTGTACTTCTGACCAGGATAACCTTTCTATTATTACATCAAGAAATGGCTTTACTTATCGTCCTGATGACCATAGTGATGACCCAAATAATAGTCCCACTGAAATTGAAGCAGGTCCGGCTTTTTCTGCTGATGGCATCATAACTACCAATTCAGATAAGGACGCCTTTAAAATTAATCTTCCACAAGATGGCGCATTGCATCTTGAAGCAACTCCATATTCTGTTGGGGCTGAAAACGAAGGTGCAGACTTAGACGTACAGATCACATTACTTAATGCTGAAATGAAAGTCTTAAAAGTATATGATCCTCTGGATAAATTAAATGTAACTGTCGATACCACTTTAATGGCTGGTAATTATTACCTGGTTGTCAACGGAGCAGGAAATGAAAATACAACCAATTATGGCAGTCTTGGTTCTTATAAAATTGCAGGAGGGTTTTCTCCGTTGACCACTCCTGTAAACGAGGTATTACTCTCAGGAGAATCAAACAGGGGTGAACATAATTTAAGATGGAGCATTATCAGCGACCAGCCCGTATTGGATTTATCAATCGAAAGCTCAGCGGACGGCGCAGTTTTTACAACTCTTACAAAAACTGCAACAATTGATAACCATTTTTCTTATGACCCATTAATTCTTGGAAATATTTTTTACCGCTTAAAACTCACTTCACAAAGCGGCAAGGTTATTTATTCCAATGCCGTTCTTTTAAAAACCGTTAAAGCCACTAATAAAAGATTTTCAATTACCACTTTGGTAAATTCAGAAATAAAAGTAAATGCACCGGAAAATTATCAGTATCAGCTAGCCGACATAAGCGGAAGGGTTATTAAAAGCGGCAGCGCTGATGCAGGTTTGAACACGATCGATATTAATAATTCTCCCAACGGAATTTATGTAATGCAACTTATTTGTAACTCCCAAAGAACAACCCAAAGAATTGTAAAACTGTAAGGTAGATTCATGTGTAAGTTAGGGGCTAGCGTTAGGGGCTGGCCCCTTTTTTTTTATCTTAATTAAAATGATCATTTCCTTAAATAAGAAAAATCAAAAAACGTTGTTTTTCCTCGTTTACTGTTTATTGCAAAGGCTGTGAATTTTGAAAATATCATAACCAAAAACATTTATCAAGTTTTTTTTGTTTACTTTTTCTAAATAATTGGTACATTTAAAAAACCTTATTTTATGTTATGGAGAAGATTTAACGGAGAACAAATCCAACTACCAATCAAAAGCGCAGTAGAAAACGCAATTCAAAAAGAAACCGAAGCAGGAAATAAATTAAAAGTTTGTATCGGCACAGACAGCCAGGTAAAAAGCAAGGAAACAGAATTTGCAACAGTCATTGTTTTTCTTCGTGAAGGCCGCGGAGGATTTATGTTTATTCACAATGAAAAAACGACGGTAAAATATACGATTAAAGAACGCATGTTGGTAGAAGTGGCGAAAAGCATTGAAATCGCTTATGAGCTTTGTGACTTGTTTACAAAATATGATGTTGATATGGAAGTTCACGCAGATATCAATACCAATCCAGGTTTTAAAAGTAATGAAGCTTTGCGTGAAGCTATGGGTTATATCCTCGGAATGGGTTTCGCGTTCAAAGCTAAGCCAGACGCGTTTGCCAGCAGTTGTTGTGCTGATAAAATGGTGAATTAAAAACTATTCAAAAAGAACTTTTCTTTTATAAATTTAAAAGCATTTTTTTAAAGAATTAAACCGCTTAAATTTTATTCTTTAAAAATTAAACAGCCATCACCATAACTCAAAAATCTAAATTCATGCGTAAGCGCGTATTGATAAATATCTTTCCATTTTTCTCCAATCATTGCAGCAACCAATAATAATAAAGTAGATTTTGGCTGATGAAAATTAGTAACTATTCCTTTCACAATTTTAAAAGAATAACCGGGCGCAATGATAATTTGCGTTTGGATAAAAAGGCGGTTTAACTTTTTTTCACGCAAATACTTCAATAAAGAAATTAATGATTCATTTGAGGAGATTTTTTCATGAAAAATTTGCTCATCATAAACCTCCCATTGATTTATTTTTAAATTTTCAATTTCGATATCAGGATTTAAAAAAGTTTTAAATCCCATCCAATAAAGGCTTTCAAGCGTTCTTACCGATGTTGTGCCTACACAAAATACATCAGTGGAAAGATTCTCAATTAATCGTTGAATAAAATCAGTAGATACATCGATCCATTCGGCATGCATCTCATGCCCTTGCATCTTTTCAGATTTTACTGGTTTAAAAGTTCCGGCTCCTACATGAAGCGTTACAAAACCTGTCTTAATATTTTTTTTCTTTAGCAAAGAAAAAATTTCTTCTGTAAAATGCAAGCCAGCTGTAGGAGCGGCTACAGAGCCTTCATGGGCTGAATAAATTGTTTGATAAGTTCGGGTATCACTTATTTCCGCTTTTCGTTTTATATATGGTGGCAATGGAGTTTCTCCTGCATGATCTATAATATCTGCAAAAGAATAATCGCCCGGGCTCCATGATAATTCAACCACATAAGCATCAGCTAATTTCTGGACCAATGTAGCTCTTAAAATAATTTTTTGTTCAGCAATTTCAATCTCTTTTTCCAGATATTTTTCTTTCCATTTTCCTGCTCCTCCGATCATACATTTCCATCTTACAGAATTCTTTTGCGAAAGAATTATTGCATACTCATTTATTTTTTCATAAGGCTCCAAACAAAAAATTTCTATAACAGCGCCCGTTACTTTTTGAAACAAAATTCTTGCTTTAATTACTTTGGTATCGTTAAAAACAAGAAAAGAACCTTCCGGTAAATGATCAGCAATATTTCTGTAAATATCTTCTGAAATGTTGCCATTTCTATAGATTAAAAGTTTTGATTCATCTCTGGTTTCCAAAGGATAAAGAGCGATTTTTTCGTCAGGCAAAGAATAATCAAAATCGCTTATTGACAAATTTTTGGGATGCATTTAGCAAAGGAAAGAAAAACTTTGTTTACTATTTGTTTTTCAGATCTCAACAGAATCGTTTTAAATTTACTTCTTCGATAAATAAAAAACCCTTCCTGAAAAGCAGGAAGGGCAAATAATTTGAACCAATATTTTTTAGATTCTGAAATGTGCAAATGCTTTATTCGCATCAGCCATACGATGGGTATCTTCCTTCTTTTTATAAGCAGCACCTTCGCCTTTGCTGGCAGCTATGATTTCATTTGCTAATTTTTCTGACATGCTGCGCCCATTTCTGTCGCGGCTATATTTAATAAGCCATTTAATGCTTAATGAAACTTTTCTATCAGCACGAACTTCTGATGGAATCTGGAAAGTAGCACCGCCAATTCTACGGCTTTTTACTTCTACTCCAGGGGTAACATTTGCCAAAGCTTTTTTCCAAACTTCATATCCATCATCCCCTGAAATTTTGGAAACTTTATCCAGCGCATCATAAAATATTGTGTACGCTCCACTCTTTTTTCCTTCCCACATTAAATTATTTACAAAACGGGTTACCAGTTTGTCCTGAAATTTCGGATCAGGAGCTAACGGAAGTTTTTTTGCTTGTGCTTTACGCATTGTTCTATTATATTTTTACCAGATAAAGGATCTGACGATTAATTATTTTTTAGCTTTTTCTCTTTTAGTTCCGTACTTGGAACGGCTCTGTTTGCGGTCTTTCACGCCGGCAGTATCAAGACTACCACGTACAATATGGTAACGAACGCCTGGTAAATCTTTTACCCTTCCGCCGCGAAGCAACACGATAGAGTGTTCCTGTAAATTGTGTCCTTCTCCGGGAATGTAAGCGATCACTTCAACTTTATTAGTAAGCCTTACTTTGGCTACCTTACGCAATGCCGAGTTTGGCTTTTTCGGAGTAGTTGTATAAACCCTTGTGCAAACCCCTCTGCGCTGAGGGCAACTGTCAAGCGCTCTTGATTTGCTCTTAGCCCTGATGATTGTTCTTCCTTTTCTAACTAATTGTTGTATAGTAGGCATCGTTTTTTACCCTTATTTTTTTGGACGGCAAAGGTAAGTGTAGCTTTGCTAAAAACCAAAATTATTTGACAATATGAAAAATCCGGCTTTTGATATAAAAGGAAATCCGGTTTTTTGTTTGTTTACTTAATCTTAAAAATACCGTTTGAAATTTAAAACACTTTTTTGCTTTATACTTTAACCATCCACCCATATTTATCTTCCGCCTTTCCTTCTTTGATCTCATTCATTCTTCTTTTTACCTCCGGAGCTATTTTCCATTTTTCTGTTTCAAAAGTCATTACGAAATCTTTATAGCGCAATTCTTTTATCATAGAAATCGTTGCTGCCGTTCCTGTTCCAAAAATCTCCGTCAGCTCGCCTTTTTTATAAGCATCTTCAATTTCATCAATACTTAAACGCCTTTCTTCCACATTCAAATCCATATCTTTCAGGATCTGAATTACACTGTTCCTGGTAACTCCAGCCAGAATAGTGCCAGCACTTAGATCCGGAGTAATGGCGGTATTACCGATTATGAAAAATACGTTCATTGTTCCACATTCCTCTACGTATTTATGCTCAAAAGCATCCATCCACAAAACCTGGTCGTATCCTTTTCTTTTTGCTTCTGCAGTGGCATGCATCGAAGCACCATAATTGCCGGCATTTTTTGTATAACCTACCCCTCCTGGAACTGCCCTTACATATTTTTCTTCTGCGTAAATTCTCATCGGCGCACTATAATAAGGGCCTGTCGGGCTTAAAATAATCAAGAATTTATATTTATCACCAGGCTTCACTCCTATTACATCATTGTTGCTGAACATAAAAGGCCGAATATAAAGAGAATGATCTGCCTCAGCAGGAATCCAATCCTCATCTACTTTTATCAACTGTCTCATCCCTTCAATGAAAATTTCTTCCGGTACTTTTGGCATTTCCATTCTTTCTGCAGAAATATTAAAGCGCTTAAAATTCTCTTCAGGCCTGAAAATAAAAGCGTCGCCTTCCTGGTTTTTGTACGCTTTAATGCCTTCAAAAATCGCCTGGCCATAATGCAATGCAGCACACGCCGGATCAATTTCTATTGGTTGATAGGGTTTTATTTCTACATCCACCCAATGTCCATTTTCATAATTTGCTTCCAGCATATGATCTGTAAAGTATTTTCCAAATGGAATATTATTGAGGTCTAATGAGGCCAGTTTACTATTTTTAGCTTTCGTAATTTTAAAATCTTCTGTAGCGATCATATCATTAAATTTGCCACAAAGAAACGAAAAAAAAGGAGGTGAAATAACAAATGAACCTGGATAATATTCAACTATCCCACCAAATATGTCAAAATCTTTTTAGAGAAACACTTATTGAAATCAATGAAGAAAAAGCCGGAAAAGAAATTAAAATAAGCAGCCTGGGAGAAAATGAACAACAAATTCTTTTCCTTATTAAAGACGCTGATCACAAATTTCTTGCTGATGAGGAAATGACACTTTTATCGAATCTTATCGCAGCCTGCAAGCTTTCTATGGCTGATATTGCTTTGGTCAACTTTTATTTCACCCCTTTGACTTACTCTGATTTTATTAATCATTTTCACCCTAAAAAGATTTTGCTTTTTGGAGTAACAACTGAGGAATTAAATCTACCCTTTACCATCCCATTCTTTCAAATCCAGCAATTCCAGGAACAACTTTATCTACCCGCACCTTCTTTAAAAATTTTGTTAGATAATAAAGATTTAAAGAAAGAATTGTGGATAAGCCTTCAAAAATTATTTCTTAAAAAATGAATACCCTCATATTTGCTACCAATAATGAACATAAAGTAACGGAAGTGAAGGCCATCCTTGACGAAAGCTTTAAAATTCTTTCATTAAAAGAAGCAGGAATTGATATTGATATTCCGGAGCCTTTCAATTCACTTGAGGAAAATGCTTGTGAAAAAGCCAGAGTAATTAATCGGTTGACTAATAAGAATTGTTTTGCGGAAGATACCGGTTTGGAAGTAGAAGCTTTAAACGGGGAGCCGGGTGTAAAAAGCGCCCGATATGCAGGAGAAGAAAGATCCTTTGAAAAAAACATTGACAAACTCTTAAGTAAACTAAAAAATAAAAAAAGCAGTAAAGCCCATTTCAGGACTATCGTTTGCCTGATTGAAAATGGCAAAGAGATAATTTTTGAAGGTACTTGCAAAGGCACTATTATTGCACAAAGAAGGGGAGATTCAGGGTTTGGTTATGACCCGGTTTTTGTCCCTGAGGGTTCTGCCAAAACTTTTGCAGAAATGTCTTTGGAAGAAAAAAATATTTTTAGCCATAGAAAAAAAGCAATCAAAAAGTTGACGCGCTACTTAAAAGCGGGAAATAATTAACCCAAATTATCAGAAAAAAGTCTACAAAAATTTGAGTGGTACAAGCAACCATATACCGTCGGAAAGCGACTTAATACAAGGATGCATTGAAGGAAATTCACAAATGCAACGGTTACTTTATGACAGATTTGCTTCAATGATGTATGCAGTTTGCCTCCGATATTCAGAAAATACCGAAGATGCAAATGACGTGATGCAGGAAGGATTTATTAAAGTTTTTAAAAGTTTAAGTAAATTTAGAGCGGAAGGGTCTTTTGAAGGATGGGTACGACGGATTTTTATCAATACGTCAATTGAGCATTACAGGAAAAAGGTGAAATTGTACAATGTATCTGAAGTTCAGGAAAATACGATTGAAGATAATGAGTTAAATGCGCTGGATTCTCTTGCTACGAAAGACGTGTTAAATATTATTAATGAATTATCGCCAGGGTATAAACAGGTTTTTAATATGCATGTTATTGAAGGATATTCTCATAAAGAGATTGCAGATATGCTTGGAATAACGGAAGGAACCAGCAAATCGCAATTAGCAAGGGCAAAAGGCGTATTGAAAAAAATTATTGAAACAAGGATAGACAAAAAAATAGAATAAGCACGATCATGCAGGATTTTAAAAATAACATTTACAATTATAAAGTTACCCCACCTGAAGGAATGTGGGAACGTATTGCCGACAAACTGGATGATGAAAAAGTGATAAAAATTCACAACTATCGAAAATCAAAATTTGTTTTTTATGGTGCTACCGCTGCGGCTTCTGTTGTAATTATTTTCCTCGGTTCATTATTCTTTAAAAAGAATGAAAAGCCACACCCTTCTGCAAATGTTCCCGTAAAAACGAGTAAACTTTTAGCTCAAAAAATAAAAGATTCGATCAATTTAAATCAGAAAATATTAGAATCCATTATTCACAATCCGAAAGAAAAAAAAGAGATTATTGCTAAAAATTCTTCGCTAAACAGGGTCAATAAAAAATACATCACTGTTGCTAATCCTGATGGGCAGCCGGTAAAAATTTCACCTAAAGTCGCCACACTCATTATTTCTGCTGACAATGAATTTCCACCAAAACCGATCTGGAATAAAAAGATCAGAGAATGGCAGAAAATAATGTTAAGCACTACCGTTTTGCCAACTTCTGCAAATCTTATCGACGTGGTTCAGCTCGCTTCAAAAAATGATAATTCCATAGATAAAGTGGATTAGAAATGGGGAGACTGAAAATTCAACTACCTGAAAAAATTCTTACTTCTGTTTTCATTCCCGTTCGTATTACTGACATAAATTATGGAAATCATGTCGGCAACAATTCAATTGTTGAAATTATACATGAAGCGCGCGTACAATTTCTCAAAAAATATCATTTTACTGAACTGAATGCAGGAGGAACGGCTCTTATTATGAGCGAACTTTTAGTAGAATTTAAAAATGAATCTTTTTACAATGATGTACTGCAAGTAAAAGTATTTGGCGGAGAAATATCACGCGTCGCTTTCGAACTTTTCTACCAGCTTTCAGTAAAGAGAAACGAACAGGAAATTATTATTGCAAATGCAAAAACAGGAATGGTTTGTTATGATTATCAAGTAAGAAAAGTAGTTGCGATTCCCGAAGTATTGAAATCGGTTCTCGGGTAATTCTTTTCAAAACACAAAACCTGGTGTTTTGTTTGTTTACTGCTTTTGATTTTTTTACTGCCTTTATTTCTCATTCCAAATTCTCCAGCTTTCTTCTGCCTGGATCGTAAGCATTTTATCTCCGTTTTCAATAAAAGCGCCATGCTTTTCTGCAAGAGAAAGAAATGAAGTTTTTGCAGGATTATAAATTAAATCAAAAAAATAATGTTTACCGGTTACAAAGTTATAAGGGAGATTTGGACGTTCATTTACATTTGGAAAAGTGCCTACCGGAGTTGTATTAATCACAATATGAAATTCCTGCATCCTTTCTTCAGAAATATCTTCATAAGAAATGACCAAATCAGATTCACTTTTTTCCCGGCTCACTTTTAGATACTCAATATTTAATTTTTTCAATACAAAAGCAACCGCGTTAGAAGCGCCGCCGGTGCCGAGAATCAACGCTTTTTTTTGAAAAGGCTTTAAAAAGGGAGTAAAAGATTTTTCAAAACCAATGACGTCGGTATTAAATCCAATCCATTTCCGATTTTCTATTTTTATACAATTACATGCATTTATTTCCTTGCATTCCAAAGAAATTTCATCTAAAAAAGGAATGATGGCAGTTTTATAAGGAATGGTAACATTTAAACCTTTGAGTTCCGGATTTTTTTTTAATCCCGGGATTTCTTCGTCACAATTTTTTATTTCAAAGTTTCGGTATTCTGAATCGATTAGATTTTCACTCCTGAATTTTTCAGAAAAATACCTTCGGGAAAAGGAATGATGCAAGGTCTTACCGATCAATCCATAGATCTTCATCAGGCAGTTTCTTTATCAAGATAAAGATGAAATGTATCGCCACGGAGCCCGATGCGCATCGCTTCCAGCGGAATTATTTCGGAAGGAGCGATATTTCCAAGATTGGCATTACAACCAACCAGTTCAAGAAAATAAAGTTGCTGACCTTTTTGTGGCGCTTCCCAAAGAATTTTTTCCGGCGCTATCCGGGTTAAAATTTCATTTACCAAACCCTGGCGAACTTCACCGCTATCGCGATAAAGCCCTACGTTTCCTGCCTCGCGCGCTTCTGCAATTACATAAGAAGCTCCGGCTTCCAATTCAGTGCTCATTTGCTCGATCCATTTATACGGCGGCATAATATTGGCGGCGTCTTTACTTCCCACTTCGCTTAAAACAGTTCCATATTTGGTTAACTTTTCAATATAACCGCATTTTTCTGTGTGAGGAATTGTTATAGAACCATCGCTTACTTCCATATAAGTAACCTTAAAATCGTTGCAAAGCCGGATATAATCATTAAACTGGTTTCTGATTAAAAACGCTTCAAATAAAGTACCGCCAAAATAAACCGGAATATCAAAAGATTGATATAATTCAATCTTTTCACGAAGGTTAGGCGTTACATAAGCAGTTCCAAAACCAAGTTTGATAATATCAATGTGTGGATGAGCCACGCTTATTAAATTTTTTGCTTCCTGAAGGCTAAGCCCCTTATCCATAATCATTGTTATACCATACTTCCGTGGCTTTTCAACCCTGTCTGGTATTTGATTAAGATTAAAATTCATATTTTTTTATTTGAGATGCGCAAATATAGTTTGGCAGAAATAAAGTTGCGGAAAAAACTTTAAACATTTTACGATTATCGGTGGAATATAGCTTTAAAACAAGTGAGCAACCATTCATAAGCAGTAAACAAACTTTTATTTCTTTTTTCGTTTTATGGAATTTTTATTTTGAGTGATTATATCCGAAACAACAGGATGTTGCAACAAAGCAGGATTAAGTTCAATGAATTGCTTTACGAGGTTGGGAGCAGCCTGTATGGCCAGCTGAAGTTGCAAAAGCGCTTCCTTTGATTTTCCCATTTCAAACAGAATGGCGGATTTATAATACTTAAAAAGTGGCTTATGATCAGTATTCTTCTGTGCATTTTCCACCTGTTCAAACGCTTCTTCAAAGTATTCAGCATCATAAAGGCATTTAATAAGTTCTTTCCATCCTTTTACATTTTTTGGCCTTGCTTTTATAAAAAGAGTAAAATGAATTACGGCATCTTTTATTCGGTCGAGTTGAATAAAACAAAGTGCGATGGAAAAATGATAATCAGGCTGCAGCCTGTTAATGCTCATTGCGCTTTCCAGATTTTTTATAGCACTTTCCCAATAGCCTTCCTCCATGTAAGTGCCGGCTATTTTATAATATAACCGGCTTTCAGCAGAATTCAGATGAACAGCTTTTTTGTAATTGAATCTCGCCTGCGCAGGATTTTTTAATTTTTCATAGCAATATCCAATCGCCTCATAAATCACATCTTCCGGCATTGAAAGTTCCAAAACTTTTTGAAGCGCTTCAATTGCATCCCGATACCTTTTCATTCTTAAATAAGCATCACCGAGATTACGATATGCGTAATCAAATTTCTCGTCTATCGCTATTGCGTATAAATAAGAATCGACCGCCTTCTCATATAGTTTTAACCCCTGGTAAGCCGTTCCCAAATTGAACCACGCAAGCTGGCAATAAGGATGTTCCTCAATAATATCCTGGTGAATTTTTATGCTCTCTTCATTTCTTCCGGTGTAATCAGCCCAAAAACAAATTTTATAAAGTGCTTCATTATTGGTTTGATCCTGCTGGAGAATCAATTGGAGGCAGTCAAAAACTTTTTCAAAATCTTCATAATCGTCATATACATCAGCGAGTTCAAAAAGTAATTCTATTTTATCCGCGCCATCAAACACCACGATTGCTTCTTCCAGCAATGCAGCCGCTTTTTCATGATAATCCAGCGCCAGGTAAGCATCCGTCTTTAAAATATATAAATTGATATCATTGCTGTCGAGTACTTCCGCTTTTTGGAGAATAGAAAGACCTTCATGGTAATGCTGAGTAGCAATAAGAATATCCGCTTTTCTGATAAATAAAGAAGAAGAATAGGGAAACTGTTCTATGGCAAAATTAACCGCTTCTAATGCGTAAGTGAGATTGTCGTTTTCATCAAAATAATCGATGAGCCTGTGAAAAGACTCTTCCTCAATAAAATTAAACTTTTTGCCGGATTTAAAATTATTATACTGTCGCAAAAGTTCGTTCATTTCCTCTCTTTCCTGCCGATAAGGGTTATCTTTCATAAATCACTGAAGTTATAAGTACAAAGTACGATAATTTTATTTAAAACCAATTTTGAAAATTGGCACCGATATTGGCAAAAAAAATATGATGAATGGCTTTAATTTTTCATAATAATTTCATAATTTTGTACTCATAAGATTAATAAAGATTTCACAAATGACAAAATATTCCAAAATAGTATCAGTGCTAGTGCTTGTTTGCGGAGTATGTCTTTTTGGGTTCGCAGACAGAGGAGGTTTTGTGAAAAAAAACAAAACCCAGCTAAATATAAAGGTAAATGGCAATCTAAAGAATTCTATTCCATTTAACTTAAAATCGGGACTCACATACCGCGGCAGCTTCCTAACCAATCAACAACAGATTGGCAATAGCATTGTGACAGATGCTTATATTTCTTACAAAAAAGGAAATACGGTTTATGTTTTACCGTACAAACAAAAAATATTAATTCCCGAATATAGCTCCCAGGACGGTTATAAATTGATTATACGGGGAAGGAAATAAAAACTAAACAAATGAAAAAGGCCTGCGTTTTGCAGGTTTTTTTTTGCTTATTTAAGAAACTCATGGAATACAAATGCAGATCCTTAAAAGATAAAATCAGTAAACGAACAAATTCTGTTGAAACTGTTTTAATTTATTATTTCTCTTTTGTTTCCTCGTAGGAAAGCACTCTATATCCGGATGTAGGAATTTCAAACTTAGAATCGGGTACAGAATTATAACTTATGGATGCGAGCGTGTATTTGAATTTCATCTTGCCTGATTCCATTTCATATTGAACGGGAAGGCCCGGTAATGTACTAAACTCAGGGTCATATGATTTATTGGCGACATTTACGTCTGTAGTATAATAAACCGTGAAGCTGGTGCCGTTCTTAAGTTTTGCAATCGCTTTTTTACACAAAAAGCCAGAAATGGTAGCTGTTTCACCCAAATTTTCAAACACAATACCTTCGTATTTTTTATTTATTTCCTGCCAGTTATTAGCAGTAAGGGAAATAAGTAATTTCTGTCCGCTGTAATCTTTTAGAATAACTCCTTTTCCAGTTGAGGCATTATAAATAGTAGCTTCCCGGCCAAGACTGCTTACCAGTTCAGATCTGCTTTCGTTTCCTTTCAGATAAATTGTGGTAGTAGCGCCATCGAGCATATCCGCCATTTTTGGCGCGCCAGCTCCGGTTTCAACTGACATGTTATAAACAAGTGTGCCCTCCGAAAAGGTTTTTTGCGCACTAACTGTGCTGAAGAAAAAAGCAAAGGAGAAAAGAAATATAATTGAATTGTATTGCATAATATTTTTAATATTTAAAATTAATTCAATGATATAGATAACATTATGCTTGTAAAGGTTGCAGAGCGGATTTTACCTTTTCTTTTTCTGAGGAACACTTTTATTCCTCAGAGCATCGCTTTTTTCCTTCATCGATTTAAGTTTGTTATTAGATTCCTGCATAGCAGCTACTTTCTCCTGCCATTTGCTTTGAGCTACCGGCTTCTTTTTATTTTCCTGTAGTTTAGCCATAATTTTATCATGATCAATGATATATTTTTGAATGACCAACTGGATCAGGAGGGTAATGGTATTTGAAACCGTGTAATACCAGGTAAGTGCAGCAGGCATTCTATTAAAAACTCCAATCAAAACTATTGGAAAAATATAAGGAAGATATTTCATTACAGGATTGCTGTTATCCTGCATATTACTCATTCCATAAACCGAAATCAGCATACTTGTAATGGCGGCGGTAATTGTAAATAAACTTACATGATCGCCATAAAAAGGAATATTGAACGGAAGATGATAAATGGAATCATAAGTGGACAAATCCTTAGCCCACCAAAAACTTTGCTGCCGCAAAGCAATATTAGAGTTAAAGAAATCATACAAGGCAAAAAAGATTGGCACCTGGAATAACGCGGGAATACATCCACCTAAAGGATTTACGCCGGCGCTTTTAAATAATTTCATTTGCTCCATTCCAAAAGCCTGCTTATCATCTTTGTACTTACTTTTCAGTACTTCTATTTCCGGCTTTAATAATTTCATTTTCGCGCCGCTTAAATAACTTTGATACGTAAGTGGCGAAATAAGTAAACGAATAATAATGGTAAGCAAGGCAATCACCAAACCATAACTCGCGATTTTACTAGAAAGAAAATTAAACACAGGCATAATAAACCCGCGGTTGATATATTTTACAAACGCAAGAATTCCGCTTCCTAAAGGAACCATATTGTACATTTGGTTTCCATACGATTTCAGTATCTTATAATCGCTCGGCCCATAAAATAGCTCTAACGGAACTATTGCTTCATTTCCCGGGGGAACACTTAATTTTAAGTTAGCGGTAGCTTTTGCAATAATATGCAAACTTGTATCCTCCGGACTTGTCCAGTTTATTTGACCAGAAGTAAATTTATTTTTTGCAACTATGGCTGCGGCGAAAAACTGTTGATTTAATGCCAGCCAATCAACGGGAGCCACAAATTTTTTATCATCATCCTTTCCTTTTACAATATGTTCAAAATCATAATCACCATTTTCTACAAAAGAAATATGTGATTGTTGTGTTTCCCACTCAATATCTTTTTCTTTTTCCACAGCCTTTGCCTGCCACAAAAGATTAATAGTATTTTGAGTTATGAGTTTATTTGCACCATTCAACTTAATATTAAATGCAAGCATATAATCATCAGGTTTGATGATATATTCATGTTCTATTGATTCGCCATTATTCGTTTGCAAACGAAAAGTTAGAATCTGGCTGCCATCCGGTGCCGTTTGGATCGGTAAGGGAGTAAAAAGAAGGTCAGAGGTTTGCGCAGTTGCATTATTTCCTATATTGATTGCATAAGAAATATTATTAAAACTTCCGTCCTGAAGAATAAGCGGTTCGCCATTAAAAGTTTTAAAATTTTTGATCAGAATTTGCTTTGGCTGGGCGCCTTTATTAGAAAAAGTAATTTTCAGCAGTTTATTTTCAACAGTTACTAATTCTTCCTTTCCTGTGGAATCTTGTTTTACAGCTGAAAGTGAAGAATCTTTTTTTTCAGCCAAAGAATCAGCAATAGCTTGCATTTTTAGCGCTGTATCTACTTTTGGTTTCAGCCGGTTAAGAGAATCCTGGATATATTGTTTTTGTTTTTCTGCTGCCAATTGTCCCTGTTGTGAATAATAAAAATATCCAAAAAACAAAAGAGCGAGCAAAACAAAACCAATAACGGTATTCCTATCCATTCCCATATTTAAAAATTAGTGTGCAAATGTACGCAAAACTTATAGTTTAGCAGGCGAAAAGTGTAACCTGATAAAATAAAACTGCCCCCGGTAATGAGGGCAGTTTTTATAAAAATAAGTCTTATTATTTTTTTGAAGCAGCGGCTTTGGCGGGTGCAGCTTTGGCAGGCGTTGCTTCTGCTTTCGCAGCTGCGGCTGGCTTCGGTTCTCCAGGTGCAGCTTTAGCTTCATCCTGCTTCAACTGGCGCGTCATCGTTACTGATGCAACAGGTATACGTGGAGAATTTAAAATTTCCATATTCGCTGCTTTCACATCCTGTACACGAATATTTTCATTTAATTTAAGATCACTAATATCAAGTTCGATATGTTCCAATAAATGTTCCGGCAGAGTTTTAACCTTTAATGATTTCATTTTCACCACTAATTTACCTCCTTCCTTCACACCGGCAGGCACGCCTGTAAATTTAATAGGAATATTAACTGAAACTTTTTTGCTTCCAACCAATTCCAGAAAATCAACATGGATCAGGTCGTCGCTTACTTTTCCAAATTGAAGGTCCTTCAATACACATCTGTATGAATTGCCTCCTACATTAATTTCTGCCAACATAAAATCAGGCGTATAAACTATGTTCTTAAAAGCTGATGCGGGAGCAGAAAAATTAATTTCTTTTGCACCTCCGTAAATTACAGCTGGCACTTTTTCCTCAGAGCGAAGCTGGCGGGTGGCTGCTTTGCCAAATTCGGTCCTGAGTTGTCCTTCGATTGTAATTGTTTTCATTTTTTACTATTTATTTTTTTGAGGCGCAAAAGTAAGAAATTTTAATTGGATAATTTGCTAATCCAATAATTAAGCAATAAAGAATTGCGCTTATTTATCGTTTTACTGTAACAGGTTTGTTTCTAGCGGCTAGTGATTGGATTATTAGGAAAATTCAATTCCAATTATTTCTTCGTTTACTAAAGAGCGTGCAGGAATTATCGCGTCATCAACATCAGCAAATGAACAATTACGCTTATATATTGTTTTACTGTAGCGGGCTTATTTGAAGCAGTTAACGGCTGGCATTATTCATAAATTAAATTCGTCGTTATTTCTTCGTTTACTAAATAGCTTGTGCGAATAATTACATCAGCATCAGCACATCAGTTAATTAGCTAAATTCTTCTTATGAATTTTACTCCTGATAAAAAGACTGTTTATGCTTTTATTTTCATAAGCATTTCTTATTGCAATGGCAAAAAGATCGGCTACTGATACGACCTTTATTTTGTCAATTTTTCGTTTTAGAGGAATTGTATCACAAACTACTAATTCTTCTAACACGCTATTTTCAATATTTTCATACGCGCCATTACTTAAAACCGGGTGCGTACAAAAAGCTCTTACACTACGCGCTCCTTTATCTAATAATAAAGCAGCGCTTTTACAAAGTGTACCGCCCGTATCGCAAATATCATCTATCAAAACAATGTCCCGGTTGGTAACTTCTCCGATCACAACCATACTTGCAATTTCATTTGCCCTTCTTCTATGTTTATCACAAATGACCATATCCACTTCAAAATAACTGGCTATTTCTCTTATCCGGTTAGCGCTGCCAACATCCGGCGCGGCAAATGTCAGATTCTCCAGGTTCAGGTCTTCAATGTAAGGAATATAAATAGCAGAAGAATCCAGGTGATCAACAGGAATATCAAAATAACCCTGAATTTGCGGGGCATGCAAATCCATCGTGATTACCCTGTCTGCGCCAGCAGCAACAATCATATTTGCTACTAATTTTGATCCGATCGCCACCCGTGGTTTATCTTTTCGGTCCTGACGGGCATAACCATAATAAGGAATTACTGCAATTACTTTATAAGCGGATGCACGTTTTGCCGCGTCGATCATCAAAAGCAATTCCATCAAATTATCAGTAGGAGCAAACGTACTTTGAATCAAAAAAACAAATTGACCGCGAATGCTTTCCAGGTATTCAACGCCGATCTCTCCGTCGCTGAATTTCTGGATATTTATTTTTCCTAATGGTTCTCCAAATCTTAATGCGATTTGTTTTGCAAGATATTGGGAACCGGTTCCTGAAAAGATTTTTACATTCGGATGCATATAAAAAATAATTGAATAACAATAATTAGTTTGGCGAAATTATAATTAATATTTTTGGAAATAAACTCAAAGTCATGAAAAGTTCTAACAAGTCGTCCACCTCAATAAAAAATTGGGCTATTGATGACCGTCCAAGAGAAAAACTTTTATCAAAAGGAAAAGAATCTTTGAGTGACTCTGAGCTTTTGGCGATTTTAATTAACAGTGGCAGTGGAAAAGAAAGTGCAGTAGATCTGGCAAAAAAAATATTAAAATTAGGCGCGGATAACCTGGATCAGTTAGGTAGGATTTCGATTAAGGACATGACTTCAATAAAAGGAATTGGTCCGGCGCGCGCTGTCACTTTAGTTGCTGCTCTCGAACTAGGAAGACGGAGGCTGGGAAGTACCGGTCTTATTAAAACAACCTTGAGGAGCAGCAGCGAACTTGCTTCTTATTTAAAACTCACTTTAAAAGATTACCCTTATGAAGTATTCGCGGTTGTTTTTTTGAATATGGCTAATAAAGTAAAACATTTTGAAATAATGACCAAAGGCGGCATCAGCCATACGATCGTTGATCCACGAATGGTTTTTGCAAAGGCATTGGAGGTACAAGCAACTTCAATGGTTTTATGTCACAATCATCCTTCCGGCAGCCTTCGTCCAAGCAGAGCCGATGAAGAACTAACAGCGAAACTAAAAAACGCCGGAAAACTTTTGGATATCAAGGTTGTAGATCATCTTATCGTAAGTGAGGAAGGATATTACAGTTTTGCAGATGAGGGGTTGATGTAAGCTTTTTCCTATCGTCCCTCTAATCGATACTTAAAAAAACTTATGCCTGAGCGGTTGGCCCTCCAAAATTCAATGGCAATTCCACAGCTTCAATATCTTTTATAGCGCCATTTACCGTTTCAAACTTCTTTACATTTTCGATCATTGCTTTCATAAAACGCTTTGCATGCGTCGGTGTAAGAATAATTCTGCTTTTTACTTTACTTTTTGGCGTTCCCGGCATCACATTTACAAAGTCAATTACAAACTCTGCATGACTGTGGGTAATAATAGCGAGGTTCGCATAAATACCCTCTGATACTTCTTCTGAAATTTCAATATTAAGTTGATTCGGAACCGGATTCTGATCTGCCATAATTTTTTTCCAAAAATAGGACAAAAAAAAGTAGTGAAGAAGCGCTTCTTCTTTTTTAAAACGAAAATACTATATAGCTAAATAAAAAGAGGCCATCCTTTCAGACAGCCTCGAAATTTAATTTAATTTACAATTATTATCTAGGTCCTTTGTAAGTATATATTTCATGAATCTTTCCTCTAATTGCACCACTTTGCATAAAGTAATAACTTACATCCATTGATTTAGTATCAAGATTATATTTATTAACAGTTCCAGGAGATGTATCTAATTTGGCGGTTCTGCTCCTTGGGGCAGGATCACTAAACAGATTTGTTACCGCAGTAACATTACCATCGGCATCAATTGTAAATACAGGGTCAAAGTTTCCAAAATAAGAATATTTGTCTGGCACGCCGGTATAGAAAACATACCCAAAATTGCCCAGATCATGATCGAAGTAAGCGACAGTAGATAAGCCTTGAGTCACAAGACTGACAGTTTTAGGATAATCGCCAGAGAAAGCGGGAGCTGTCAAGTCAACGAAAGTGCCTGTAACAGAATACACCCCATCAAACTGATTTTTAGCACCTATATTAAGCATTAAATGATTCCAATTGCTGATTTGCAAAGAAGACTTAACAATAGTAAGCGGTAACAGGTAGTTATGTCCCTGTTCCATTTTAGTGGTAAAAATCTGAATAGGAACTGAATCTTCACGGTGGCCCGGCTGAATGGTAACATCCATTGAAGCAATTGAATAAGTACTGTCAGGCATTAACTCATAAGGAACATAGTCCGGATCTGCAGCTGCTTGATCAGCATTATAAGAATCCAAATATGCTTCGTCAATTCCCAAAGTAGCAGTAACAGGAGAAGTAGGTTTATTTACTGACGCAACATTCACGACTGCATAGTAAGTTGACGGTGTGTTTGATACATCAAAAGATACCGCCAGAGGAGCATTGGCATGGACGGCAGCCAAGGGAAGCTCCACCGCTGGATTCCCCTTTGAAAAATCCGTATAATACTTATTATTTTTCAGGCAGGAAGGAAGCATAAAAGCAATTCCCGCAAGAAGTAAGAGCCCGAGATATTTATTTTTAATTTGTTTCATTTTGTGCATTTTTAATTTTATGAAAGGTTTCTCATTCAAATAAACTTTTTATTTCATCCAAAAAATCTTTGATGATTGTGGATCATTACCTTTCGCTACTGCTGCTTTATAATTTTCCTGGTTAGTATTTTGTTCTGATGTAGGATACATCAGCTTTGTCGGTATGTGCCTGGTTAAACCTGCAAGTTTACTCAATGGTAAAACATTTTGAGTTGGATAACCAGTGCGTCGATATTCAGTCCATGCCTCGAAACTATTTACTCCATCAAGCGCAGCCCATTTTTGAGTGATGATCGCTTTAAGATCAACCTTTGTCCCATGTCTGAAAATATAGTCTGCGGCATCTGCATCAGCACTTGCCCGGCTGTTACCTGCCCTCGTGTATAAATATTCATATGAAGCTGTGATTCCATTCTGTAAGAGGTCCAAAGCATTATCGCTTGTCCAGCCTCTCAAAGCCGCTTCAGATTGTAAGAAATAGCTTTCAGCAGCAGTCATTAACGGAACAGATGCATCAAAACCACCTAGAACACCGAGACCTAGACCAGCAGTTCCTTTATTATTTTGAGCAGCAGCGGCAGTACGATCACCATAGTAAACTCCGTGATAATCATTGAAATTAGAATCAATGGTAAAAAAGTCACTATTATCCGGAGAGGAACCATCAGCATTATATACGTAAAATAAACGTGAATCGCTGCTATCTTTAAAATAATTAACGCCTGCAGCACCGGCCCTCAGATAGTTATAACCATCAGAAACCAGCGCGCCTCCCGGATCTGTAGCAAAAGAAGCCCAATATGGACTTTGCTTGCCAGCAGTATTTAAATACCCAGGGTTTATAAGAGCATCCTCCTGCAAAAAACCAACTGAGGCAGTTTTACTTAATTCACTTTGCGCCGTGCCTGCATCAATCACATTTGATTCACGGATAAGATACCGTAGTTTTAAAGTGTTTGCTAATTTAGCCCATCTCGTCATATCTCCTCCAAACATAATATCATTTGATCCCAAATTTGTAGTAGTGGTAGGAGCATTATTAATCAAATCGATTGCATTGTCTAATTGAGCAATTGAAGAATCATAGATTGATTGTCCATCATCATATTTTGGGAAAAAATTCTCAGATCCTTTAAAAGCTTCGGAATAAGGCACATCGCCGTAACCATCCACCAAAATCTGGAATCCCCAGGCTTTTAAAATTTTAGCCGCTGCCTCAGAATAAGCACCGTTAGGATCGGTAGCAGAATTCGTTTCAATATAGGCGGCATTTTTTAGAATGGAATAGAGATTATCCCAATTGCTTGGTCCGCCAGCACTCACGTAGTACGAAAGGGCATTATTATCAACTGAATATCCTCCACTATAAGAATAATATCCCATCCATACGCCCATGGTTGTAGCAGAAAAGTAATTATTAGAAGCATACCCTGTTAAAATCGGAGGCAAAATAAGTGATGCCGGCGCCTGTGACGGCTGATTTGGGTTTACCGCCAAATCGGTAAGGAAACCTTTTTTACATCCTGTTGAAAACAGCAGGGAAGCAAAAATCAAGTTAATATAAAGTAATTTTTTCATTTTTTTTATTTTATTGTAAAGGTACATGCCCTGTTTATGTTAGTAATAGGAATCAAATTTCAAATTTGTTATTTAAAATCTAATATTTAAACTTGCTCCGTATTGACGTGTTGGAGGCAACTGATCGTAGTTGGTAATACCCTGATCATTACCAGTAGTATAACTAAATTCAGGATCAGTCCAAACGTTTTGAGATGGTCGGAACATTAACAGGTTTTTACCTATAAGGGAGAAAGTCAGCCCATGGATCCAATGCACGTTCTGAATAAGATCTTTAAAATCATAAGTAAGACTTACACTCCTTATTTTCCAGAATGCAGCACTTTCAATATAAGAAGTACCTGCACTTGCATAAGCCGAGTTTGTCCAGAAATTAGCGTTTCCATCAATGGTATAATACTTATCATTTACGGGTCCGCCAATAGATTTACCAGGATTATTAGGATCTTCTATTGCAACAACAGAATTTGGATAAATAAAGCGCTGTCTTCCATTCTGAGTGGTAAATTTAGAAGCACCTGTAAAGTTCAGCTGTGATCCAACGTAAGCGTAGAATACGTTTCCACCACGATAAGAAGCCTGAACATTTAATGAAAAGTTTTTCCAACTGACTGTAGTATTTAAATTAAGCATATACTTAGGATTAACTTGTCCTACGATCTGAAGTGTATCACCCAATATTGGATAACCATCTGCAGTATCGATAAGGACACGTCCCTGAGCATCACGTCTTACATCAACAGTTTCCAGAACAGGGAAGGGCTGGCCCACAACTGCATGAACCGAACCTGTAAGACCGCCGTAACCGCCGATATTAAAGTCCTTACTATCTTTATACAATGACTCAACATTTGAACCGTTCCAGGTAAATGTTCCTCCCAAATCCCACTTTAACCTGCTGGCGTTATTTTGAAGCACCGTCGCATTTACTGCCAGTTCAAAGCCTTGGCTTACAACGTCGCCGGCGTTTACAAAAGCACTGCTAAATCCAGTGGTTCCTGACACATTAACGGGGAATGTTTGTCCACTGGTGAGATCATGATAATATGCAGCGTCTAAAGTCACACGACTGTTAAATAGTCCCAGTTCAAGTCCAACTTCTTTTTCCACTGTTTTTTCAGGCACGAGCGACGGATTCCTGTAAGCGCCATTCAAACCGATACCCGCCTGACCACCGTAAGGGAACCCTGCACCAACATTAAATACGTTTTGTATATTATAAGGCCTTAACGTGATATCCCCAGTATTACTATAAGCAGCTCTTAATTTACCATAGGAGATTACATCCTGGTTTTGCAAAGACTTAATTGCCTCTGTAAATACCCAAGACGCGTCCGCAGACCAGAAGTTGTAGGCATTATGCCCTTTCGGCAATAGAGAAGACCAGTCACGGCGGAAACTTCCATGCACAAAAAAGAAGTTTTTATAACCCAAGGTAAGATCGCCATAACCACTCATTAAACGGGTCTGTTCGATATAATGATTTCCATTTAGCTCGCCGATTCTATAATCAGTATTATAGAAGTTATCGACAAATAATTGATCTGAACTTACATTCGTTTGTGAGGAATAATCATTGCCATAAGGTTTTTCTGCAATTACATTTCCCAATATTAAAGTTGCCTCCAGATCTCCAAAGCTTTTATGCAATGTAGCAATGATATCTTGTGAAATATTACGTGCATTTGCGTTTGTATAACTTGCCTGACCATTTACATGAGCCGGAAAAGTTCCTCCTGTTCCCCATGTATCTTCAATTCTCCATGGAGAATATCCTGCTGCAGCGATCGTATTTTCGTTATAGAAATCAGTAAACTGGGTTCCGGCACGATACGTTAAGTTAAGCCAGTTAGTAGCTTGCAGATCCAACTGTAATACCCCGGTAAAATAATTTGTTCTTGAGATCACCCGTGAATTATAAATCTGCCACCATGGGTTTGGATAATAACCATTATAATAAAGATCGAGGAAATAAGGACTATTTGGATCTTTTAAACGTGGATCATTTAACGGAACATTTGCCCCCTGGTTTAATAAATTCCAATAAACAGGACGTCCCTGGCCAAAATCAGGGCCAGCAGTGTTAGAATACCTTTGAGCATAACTCAAATTATATTGAGCAGAAAACTTACCATAAGTCTTTTTCCCTGAAATATATAAACTGGTACGCCGTCCCTGGTCGTGCGGAACTACGCCTTTGGTGCTTACGTCCTGAACAGATAGGAAATAGGAGTTCTTATTATCTCCACCTGAATAAGACAAATTATTCTGAATTCTGTATCCAGTTTGAAAGAAATCTCTTCTTGGATCAGGGCTAATTCCTTTAAAAGGAGTTGTAAAAAAGGTGCTGTCAGGACCAGGACCACCGATATAACCTAAATTAGGATCACCATTGAATTCCATACCAAAGTTTTGGTTTTCGTAAGGAACGTATTGTATTTCACCTGTGTAAGGATTCTGAAAGTTATAATTTGGATCCCATGGATAAGGGCCTGTTTCTCCACTTCCCGGAGCATATTGATTCTGCAACGGTGGCATGTAAGAAACTCTTTCCAACATGGTAGTATTATTGAATTCGATTACCGGTTTTCCATGTTCACCTCCCCTTTTAGTTGTTACTACCAATACGCCGTTAGTCGCCTCTACTCCATATAGAGCTGCAGCACTTGCGCCTTTTAATACCGTAACACTTTCTACATCATTCGGATTAAGAGTGCTTAAGAAATTACTACGAACAGCAATTCCGTCAACGACGATCAAGGCCTGGTTGTCAGCATTTAAGTGCCTGTAACCGCGAAGTACAACACGGATACCCGGGTCAACACCATTATTAACAGTATTGATCTGAAGACCTGAAACTTTTCCGGTCAACCCTTCTCCAATCGTTACCGGTTTAGAAACGTTCAAGTCGTTGGCATTTACTGTTTTTGTACTGTACCCTAAAGATTTTTCCTGCCTTTTAATACCTAAGGCAGTTACCACTACTTCATTCAGCCTTTTTGTACTGGATGCCATAGTAACGTCTATTTCAGTACGATTGCCAATTTTTACGCTTTGATCCTCAAAACCAACGCCTGTAAATACTAAAGTAGCATTTGCAGGAGCAGTAATTTCAAATTGGCCGTTGGAGTTGGTGGCAGTAGCTGTACTACTTCCCTGTACCTGTACCGTAATCCCCGGAAGAGAATTGCCATCCGGCCCGGTAACATGGCCTTTTACGGAATGGTCTTGGGCAAATGCTAATACTCCGCTGAGCATTAACACTGCAAACAATGCAAGAAATCTTCTCATGTGTCTAGTTAAATTTAAGTTTGCAAATATATGGCTCTTATAATGAACCCCAAAAAAATTGTTAATAATACGGATAGAATAAATATTAAGACAACATTTGGTTTTCATTCGCTGCTTTATTAAATATTTTTTTTCATCTCTTACCATTCATATAAAAACCTACTAGAAAAAAATCATGTATTTATTCTCAGAATTCATAAATCATTTGAAACCTGATTTCCGTTTTTTTGTTGCCGTTAATGAGGTCAAGCCCGCTTCCAATCTGGCTTTTATTGGAATAGATCGTTTGGGCAAACCGGCTCCAGAAGGATAGTTTTCGGGAAAGTTTGTAATGAAGGTTAAGATAATACCGGTACCCTTTATCAAAAAAAACCGGAATCGAGTAGCCATATAAAACGTCGTTCTCAAAAGCATAAATCCTGCTGTCATAACTGTCAGTTTCGAAATACGATAATCTTACATTTCCGGAAAAAGAACTGAGCACAGGCTTAAATATTACATCTATATAAGTAAGAAAGCCATTTTGCGGATCTGCACCCTTTTTATCAAACCAGGATAGTTCTACCCGGGAGCGAATCATAAAGGTGTTATCTATTTTAAAATTAAATTGAGTTCTTAATCCTTGTTTCGGCCTTCCTACCACCGGGTTTAGATAAGAATCATTGGGATTATAATTAATTGGCTTCATTTCATACCGGTACCTGGAACTTATCATCAGCCGCTTATCCGGCTGGTAAGTAAATTCAACCATATAATCATTACCGGATGAAGGCGCATCAGTTCTGTACTTCAGCCAGGGGAAATGATAAAAATCGGCATAAGCATTAATCTTTAAAAAAGCCGAAGGATTAATAGTAATTCCTGAATAAAACCCACTTTCATTAGTCGGATACGTATTTTCTGTAAATGCGTTAGTATATAAAGATTGATAACTTCTTGAAATATTCCGGTACAAAAAACTCATAGCAACTTTAGAATCGGTATGAATCAACAATCCATTTACGAAAGCTTTATCAAAATCTTCATCTACAGCAGCTTCGCCAAAAAAATGCATGTTTTTATAAGTATAACTGTAATCGAAGCTGTAATTACCGGCATGCCTTCCGGATAAAGCAAACTCATTATATAAATAATCTGCTTTTGTAATTGCATGTTGGAAATCATAGTGAACTGCATTAGCACCGAAATGAAGCTTTTCAGTAGAATAAGCAAGGTTGCCACCAAAAGTAAATTGTCCCTGGCTTCCTTTTCCAGTCACTTCATTTGCCGTTCGGTGATATCCCGATAACTTTAAGGATGAAACATCATCGGCAAAATTGATTGTATCTGCGTTAAAGCCGGCATCTAATTTCCGGTAACTGACAAAACCGGTCGTTTCCCAATTTTTCTTTTGAAGTGTGATACCTAAGCCTCTGTTAAATGCAATTTCTCCCGCCGAAGTATACGGCTGTAAAACGTCGGATTGTCTTTTTGCATTTACGATTTCTCCGCCTTTGTTGAAAGCGAGGCTTTGCCATTGGGTTAAACCCTGCCCCATATTCACTGAAAAATCTCCGATAGCAAGAGATTTTATGAAACCCAAATTTCTTACAAAGAAATGTGCTGAATAAAAATCAAATCCCTTTCTTTGCGCGCCTTTAAAAAATTGCTCCCCGGCGTCTTTTTCTGCAGTAAACCCATAATTAAGCAGATTTCCTGATTTATATCTATATCTAACTAAAACCTTTTGCGGAGTTCCGGGATAAAAATTTTTGGCGTCACTGCTATCTAGCAGAAAACCTTTTGATTTTTCAAGTATTTGGCTTTCTCTCAAAAGTAACGTTTGGTCTCCGTTTTTCAGCCGGCTACTGAGAGATTTAAAAACTGCCGCTTTTTGTTCAACGGTTATGTATGGCCGGATGCGCCTGATCAAATCTAAATTCCAGGAAGGAACCGCTTGCAATTCATAAATACTCGTAAAATTCCCCAAAAGCTTTCTGTAAGAAAGTAAATTACTGATTTGAACGGCGCTTAACATATTTAATCGTTCCAGGAGTCCTGCATCCGCATAATTCAAATTCACCGGTTCTTTCAAAAAAAACTGCAATTCCTGTAAATAAGAATCATCTTCAGTTTCAACATCTTCATTTGCGGCGGTTAAATCTTCTAATTGTTGTTGGGTTTCTGCATCTGGCTCTGTAGATATTTCCTGCGCTTTTACAGCATTTGAAATTCCTAAAAAGAAAAGGAAGATTGGGAATAAAGCCAAACTTTTTATTGCTTTAATTCTTTTCAATTTGTGAGGATTTAAAATTCATGATGAACATTAATCCCGGGCTGATTCCCAATTGCGGATGATAACTGGCACTTACATCTAAACGGAAATTATTCCAGCTAATGCCGGCGCCGCCGAACGGCGACGCGTTCTCTGAAGAAATACCAAACCTGGCAAAAAATTGTTTGGCAAAATCATATTCTACGCCTGCATTTACATTTACAGGCAAATCTTCCTGTTTTACAATTTCTGCGCTTATTAAAAAATTATCCGAGGCTTCATAACCGATTCCAAAAGAATATATGGAACACAATTTTTCATTTTCCGTTTTCGATAATTTTCCTCCAACCGGATTATAAAAATGAATTCCTGCATTTAATTTTTCTGTCAAATGAGCAATAGCTCCGATTTCAAAATTGACAGTTGAAGGGCTTTCAAAACCAGGAATGCGAAACGAATAATAATTGAATTTTACGCCGAGATCCAGATTCTTCCCAACTGTTCTTGCATAAGCAATTCCCAATTGGGATTCATTATAATTTTTATAGCCAAAATAGTCTGACTGGAAAGCGAAATTTCCTTGTTTTGTAGGAAGGACCGCGACTGCTGAATACATATTCGTTTCGGCCAATAAAAATCTCCTTTCTCCATAAAAACCGATTGATGGATTTTTTATTTGTGCAAGAGATGCCTGGTTTGAAGTAACAGAAAACACATCTAAATGATTAATGCTGTATGCCCCGAGGCCAATGTATGATGCGGCTATTGGCTTTCGCAAGGATTGAGCAAAAAGGGAATTGCTGAGCAGGAGAAAAAAATAAAGAAAATAAATATTTCTCAAAGCATCTAATTTTAGCAGCACTAAATATATAATTTAAATTTAGTATTGAATACTAAAAACAAAAAAATATTTATTCAGCTAAAGGCTTGTTGAAGGCGGCACAAAATGCTGCCAAATCGAATGACATATTGCGCTGATCAGCAGAAATTGTTTGTTGTTCTATAAGAAATTATACAAAAGTTCTTACACCGGCAGAAGCATATGAATTTCGAAATTCTTTTGGCGTACTGTCTTTTTTCTTTTTAAATATCCGGTTGAAATTAGACATATTATTAAACCCGCATTTATACGCGATCTCACTGATGCTGTGCGTAGTTTCAATAAGCATGCGGGACGCATGACCGAGGCGGATATCATTCAGAGTATCTATGAATGTTTTGCCGGTTCTTAATTTAAAAAACCTGCTCAGAGATACTTCCGTCATTCCGGCAATTTTTGCAGCATCGCTTAAAGTGATATTTTGTCCAAAATTATTATTTACATGCTCCATTATTTTTTCGATCCTTCTGCTGTTGTAGGAAGAGGTTTCTTTATTGAACGAAGCCTCGGAAAGTGTACGAAAATTTCTGGAAGTAGAAAGATCATGAAGAATAGACATCAATTCAAGTACGGAATCGAAACCATGCTTTTGAGTCAATTCATTTATTCTTGGCATGATGGACAAGGTCGTTTCAGGCGAAAATAAAACACCTCTCGACGCTCTTTGAAAAAGCGCTCTTATAAAGCTTAACTGATTTCGTTGCAAAAATCTTTCTTCAAAAAGGTCGCGGTGAAACTGAATGGTAATCTCCTGAATATCTTTGGCATTACATTTATTTGTAAACCAGCCGTGTTGTAGGTTTGAGCCCACAAGAACCAATTCTATTTCCCCGATCTCTTCCACATGGTCGCCAATAACTCTTTTCGCCCCGGCTGCATTTTTTATAAAATTTAATTCGATTTCTTCATGAAAATGCAATGGAAAATCAAACTCTTTTTTATTCCTTGAAAAGACTGAAAAGCAATCGCTCTGTGTAAGAGGGGTAATTTCTCTTAATAATTTACAGTTAATTTCACTATTCATCGCAGAAGTATTAATAGGGGATAAGGAAATATGCTCTGGCGCTTTTCACAACAAATTTGCTATGGGAATATCAAAAGATTTTGGATACTTAATCTCAAATTTAGAATAAATCTTTTAATCTTCTAATTTTATTTCTGAGCAAATATGTATTAAAAATTAGCTTCAAATACCACAACAGAATGAGAATCTAAAGAATTTACTGGTTTACTGTGGCGAATAAATACGTTGCTTTTATTGCCTTTATATTTTCAGATCAAATCATTTTTTATCAATCACCAAATAAACAACAGACCTTGGCAGTAAACCAACTTTTATCCCGTTTTTTGTGTCTGCTGAATAGGCTTTTAAGCTTGTATAATTGGATGGGCCTCCTGAAATTCCACCGGGGCCATTTCCATTTACAAAAACTTTTCTTGAAAATTCTCCATTGTCTGTTCCACCTGTTAAGGTGTAAAAATAAAAGCGGTTTCCTGC
>Ga0157371_10000285_pt1 | contig 68525 bp, 56 predicted proteins | sample C45metaG_FD_113462 | JGI IMG/M metagenome (GOLD analysis project Ga0157371, IMG submission 113462) | Corn rhizosphere microbial communities from Kellogg Biological Station, Michigan, USA - C4-5 metaG | ecosystem: Host-associated > Plants > Roots > Rhizosphere > Soil | place: USA: Michigan...
ATTGGTCGGGGCGACAGGATTCGAACCTGCGACCCCCACACCCCCAGTGTGATGCGCTACCAGGCTGCGCTACGCCCCGACCAGAGCGAACCCGCGCCATAGAGGTGCGGGCCGGAGCGGGCGCCTCTAAGCGCTTGGCGCACGCGATGCAAGCGCTTGGCGAATAGATGGAAGCGCGCCGGCGCCGGGCCGCAGGGTGTTGGCGACGTGTTGCACCGCGCCCCGCATGGTGATAGCGCGCGGCGCTTACGGTAGCGCCCCTGACGGGCGCGTCAGCCATGCCTTTTTTCAGGATGCTCATGTTCATTCCTTCAGCTTATGCCCAGGTCGCCGGCGGCGCCGCTTCCGGTGCCGACGGTCTCGCCGTCGTGATGCAGTTCGCTCCCTTCATCCTGCTGTTCGTCGGCTTCTATTTCCTGATGATCCGCCCGCAGCAGCGCCGCGCGAAGGAACTGCGCAACGCGATCGACGCGCTCAAGAAGAACGATCAGGTGATCACGTCCGGCGGAATCCTCGGCAAGGTCAGCAAGACGACCGACGGTAATTATGTCGAGCTGGAAATCGCGCCCAACGTCAAGATCCAGGTCGCGCGCGCCGCGATCACCGAGATCCTGTCGCCGACCACGGCCAAGCCGGCGAACGACTGATGCTCGATTTCCCGCGCTGGAAGGTCCTGTCGATCTTCGGGTTCCTGGCAGTGCTGATGGCACTCGCGGTTCCGAGCTTCTTCCCCGAGGACATGACCAAGAGCTGGCCGGTCCATCCGCGCATCAACCTCGGCCTCGATCTTGCCGGCGGCAGCTATCTGCTGCTCGAAGCGGATACCAGTCAGTTGGTGACGGACCGTGTCAACCTGATGAGCGACAGCGTCGCGACCGCGATGCGCAAGGCGCCGCGGATCGATATCGGCGATATCACGACCGACGGCGGCAAGGTCAGCTTCATGCTGCGCAACGTCGCCCAGCTGGAGGATGCGCGCCAGCGCTTGTCGCAAATGACCACGGGCGCGCAGATGACCGGGCAGCGCGACTGGGACATCCAGGTGGTCGATTCGACGCGCTTCGTGATCACCCCGACCAAGGCCGGCGTAGACGAGGCGATCGACAGCGCGATGAGCGGTGCGACCGAGGTCGTGCGCCGCCGCATCGACTCGCTCGGCACGCGCGAGCCGACCATCATCCGCCAGGGCGCGACGCGCATCGTCGTCCAGGTCCCGGGCCTGCAGGATCCGACCGCGCTCAAGGCGCTGCTCGGCAAGACCGCGAAGCTCGAATTCAAGCTGGTCGACACCACCGCCGATACCGCCAAGCTCGCTGTTGGCCAATCGCCGATCGGTGACCAGATCCTGCCTTATCCCAGTGCCGCGGGGCGCGGTTTCCCCTATGTCGGCTATCCGGCGAACAAGCCGCCGGTCATCGCGGTGCGCCGCGCGGCGATCATCACCGGTCAGGATCTGACCGACGCGCGCGTCCAGAACGATCCACAGACCAACGCACCGGTCGTGGCGTTCCAGTTCAATACCGAAGGCGGCAAGCGCTTCGCCAGGACGACGCAGGACAATGTCAACAAGCCGTTCGCGATCATCCTCGACGGCTCGGTGATCTCGGCGCCCAATATCGAGGGTCCGATTCTTGGCGGCAGCGGCGTGATCCAGGGCGGCTTCACCTTCCAGAGCGCCAACGATCTGGCGATCCAGCTCAAGTCGGGCGCGCTGCCCGTCGCGCTGAAGGTGATCGAGGAACGCACGGTCGGCCCCGAGCTCGGCAAGGATTCGATCGACGCCGGGATCAAGGCATCGATCATCGCCGTGATCCTTGTCGTGGTGTTCATGCTGGTGACCTATGGCCGGTTCGGCCTCTATGCCAATTACGCCGTGGTCATCAACGTGCTGGTCATCATGGGCGTGCTCGCGGTGCTCAACGGTACGCTGACCTTGCCCGGCATCGCCGGTTTCGTGCTGACGATCGGCACCGCGGTCGACGCCAACGTGCTGATCAACGAACGCATACGCGAGGAACGACGACGCGGGCGAAGCGTCATCCAGTCGGTCGAGCTGGGGTATAAGGAAGCCAGCCGCACCATTTTCGAGGCGAACATGACCCACGCCATTTCGGGCGTCGTCATGCTATTGCTGGGATCGGGCCCGGTGAAGGGTTTCGCGGTCGTGCTGCTGATCGGCATCGCGACCTCGGTGTTCACCGCGGTGACCTTCACTCGCATGCTCGTCGTCATGTGGCTGCGGAAGCATCGTCCGCAGACCATCAACATTTAAGGGGCCGCTCAAAATGCGCCTGCTCAAGATCGTCCCCGACGATACCAATATCGATTTCGTCCGCCTGCGCTATTGGGCGTTCGGGCTGACCACCTTGCTGACCATCGCGGCGGTCGCTTTGGTGTTCGTCCATCGCCTCAACATGGGTGTCGACTTTGTCGGCGGCATCATGATCGAGGAGAAGTTCGCGGTCGCGCCGAGCGTCGACAAGGTGCGCAAGGTGGTCGACGACCTGAAAGTCGGCGAGGCGTCGCTGCAACAGGTCGGTGGACCGACCACGTTGTCGATCCGTCTGCCGCGCCCGGAAAGCGAAGATCCGGCGGCGACCAATCAGGTGGTCGAGAAGGTCAAAGCGGCGCTGTCGGCGAATTTCGCCGGCGCGCAATTCTCCAAACAGGACGCAGTGTCGGGCAAGGTGTCCGAGGAACTCGTTTGGCACGGCATCCTCGCGGTCGTCGTCGCTGTGCTGCTGATTGGCCTGTTCGCGATCTTCCGCTTCGAATGGCAATTCGGCGTCTCGACCGTGGTCGCGATCATGCACGACGTGCTGATGACCCTGGGGTTCTTCGCGCTGACCCAGCTCGAATTCGACCTCAACATCGTCGCCGCGGTGCTGACCATCATCGGCTATTCGATCAACGACAAGATCGTCATCGACGACCGTATCCGTGAGAATATGCGCCGCTATCGCAAGATGGACATGCGCGAGATCATCAATCTGTCGGTCAACGAGACGCTGCCACGCACGGTGATGACGTCGCTGACCATTCTGCTGGCCTTGTTGGCGCTGCTGCTCTTCGGCGGGCACGTGCTGCGCGGCTTCACCGCGGCGATGGTCCTGGGCGTGATCGTCGGTACCTATTCGTCGATCTACGTGTCGTCCTCGCTGCTGATCACGCTCGGCCTGCGCGCCGAGCCGACGCCGGACAAGCCGGGCAAGCCCAATGCGGCGACCGGGGCGGAGCGCGTCGGACCGGGCAACAACTGATGCGGATGGACCGTGCCCGTACCGACGGGCCGGTCGTCTCCGGCCTGAGCGCGGCTGGCTTTCGCGTCGACGACAATGTCTATCACGCGCTGGCGATCACGCCGGAGCGCGCCGATGGCTGGACGCCGCCACCGCTCGCGGCGCTCGCTCAGGGTGATCTCGAGCTGGTGCTGGCGCTCGACCCGCGCCCCGAATTCCTGTTGCTGGGAACCGGCCCGACGCTGGTCCGGCCACCGGTGACGCTGGTTCGCGCGCTCGAGGCGCGGGGCATCGGCATCGAGGCGATGGACAGCCGCGCGGCGGCGCGTGCCTGGGGCATGTTGCGCGGCGAGGGACGCTGGGTCGTCGGCGCCTTCTATCCGGTGGCTTGATCCCGCCGCTCGCTTGGATAATCTTCGCCGCGTTCAAGCAGAGCGAGGGGATTTGGGGGATGAAGAGGTTGCTGCCGATCGGCATGCTGGTGTTGGCGTTCGCCCAGCCGGCAATGGCTCAAACCGCACCGACGGTATCGCCGGCACCGGCACCACCAGCACCGATCGTCGCTCCGGCGCCGCCCGCGCCGCAATTCGCCGCCATTCCAGCGCCCGATTACAACACCGATGCCGGCTGGCTATGCCTGCCCGGCCGCCAGGACGCCTGTGCGGTCGACCAGAACGTCACCGTCATCACCGGCGACGGCAAACGCAAGATCGTCAAGTTCAAGGCCGATCCGGCGCCCAAATATGATTGCTTCTACGTCTATCCGACGGTGTCGCTCGACCCGACGCCGAACAGCGACCTCAATATCGGGCCGGAGGAAAAACAGGTCGCGGCGTCGCAGGCTGCGCGCTTCGCCGCCAAGTGCCGGGTCTACGCGCCGCTCTATCGCCAGGTCACGCTGACCGCGCTGCGCGATATCATGGCCGGAAAGGCGAGTGCCGCCGACCGCAAGCTCGCCTATCTGGACGTCGAGGCGGCGTGGCGCGCCTATCGCGACAAATATCAGGCTGGCCGCGGCGTCGTGCTGATCGGGCACAGCCAGGGCGCGGGCATCCTCAAGCAATTGCTCGCCGACGTGATCGAGAACGACGCCGGCCAGCGCCGGTTGCTGATCGCCGCCTATCTGCTCGGCACCAATGTCGCGGTGCCGGCGGGCGGCGATGTCGGCGGCGATTTCAAGCGCACGAAACTGTGCAAGGCGATGGATCAATATGACTGCGTCGTCAGCTATGTGAGCTTCCGCGCCGATTCGCCTCCGCCAGAGAATAGCCGCTTCGGCAAGGTGCCGCAGCCGGGCATGGTCGCGGCCTGCGTGAACCCGGCGGCGCTGGGCGGCGGCAAGGCCGTCACCGACGCGATCCTGGGCGCCAGGGGTGCGGGGCTCGCCAGCGCGTCGATGGGCCCGTGGACCAGCGACAATGCGCCGGTCACCACCCCGTTCGTCTCGGTGCCCGGGTTGATCTCCGCCGAATGCGTGTCGAACGGCGGGTTCAATTATCTGGCGGTGACGGTGAACGCCAATCCCCAGGACCCGCGCACCGATACGATCGTCGGCGATGTCGTCGTAAACGGCGCTACGCTCAAGGATTGGGGACTCCATCTGATCGACATGCCGGTCGAGATGGGCAATCTGGTCAGCCTCAGCGAATATCAGGCGGCGTCGTGGCGCGGGACGCCGATGGACCTGCCTAAGAAGAAGTGATCAGCGCTTTCAGGTGATCGTACAGGCCGGCGGTGTTCGCTTCCCAGGTGAAGCGTTCGGCGCCGGCCCTGACGGTCATCGGCGGCGTATGGTCGGACAGGACCGCGGCGATGCCCGATGCGAAGCCCGCCGGCGTCCGCCCGACGATCCGGCCATAAGCGCGTTCGGTCACCACTTCGAGCGCGCCACCGACATCGGGAATCACCACTGGGACGCCGCAGGCCAGCGCCTCGACCCAGGCATTGGCCAGGCCTTCGTTCTCCGACGCCAGCGCCATGACATCGGCGGCGGCAAGCAAGGTCGCCATGTCGCCATGCGGCACCGCGCCGAGCAGCCGGACGCGGTCGCCCAGGCCGAGCGCCGCGATCTTCGCTTCGAGCACGCCGCGATAGGAACCCTCGCCGGCGATCATCAGGTGGGCGTTGGGCAGCGCGGCGATCGCCTCGATCACGATCTGGTGTCCCTTGCGTTCGATCAGCGCGCCGGTCGACACGATTAGCGGTCCGCGCACACCCAAGGCAGCCTTGGCTTCACCGCGATCACGCAGGGCGAACTGACCGAGATCGACGCCGGTGCGATGGACGCGGATATGCTCGGCCGGCATCCCCATCGCCACCATGTCGCGTTTCATCGCCTCGGACACGGCGAGTAGTCCGTCGGCATGTTTGCCCGCGGCGCGGACTTGACCGGCCGTCGCGGCGGCGGAGCCCCAATGATGCACGTCGCTGCCCCGCGCCTTGATCGAGACGGGGACGCCGAATCGCCGGCCGAGTGCGACCGCCGCTGGTCCGTCCGGAAAAAAGAACGAGGCGTCGATCACGTCGAACGCGAATTCACCACGCAGGTCAGTCAGAAAGGGAATCAGCGCGCGGATCAGGAAATGAACGTGCAGGCGGCCGGCCGTCCCGGGTACCGCGAGGAAGCGCGGTCGGTAAACGTCGACGCCTTTCCATTGCTCGCGCAGCGGGAGCGCGCCCAACTGAGCGTGGCGCCCGCGCAGTGCGAGCGGGAAAGGAGGCAAGCCGATCGGCGCGACAACGCGCAGGTCGACATCGGGATGTCCGGCGAGCCCCAGCGTCTGGCGCTCGACGAACACCCCGAAATTGCGCCGGGTAGCGTCGGGAAACAGGGTCGAAAGCGTGAGGACGCGCAGCATCCGCCTTTCCTATGCCCCATTTGGTTAATGAGCGTTTGAGCTTGTCAGGTTCAAATACGCTTGGTGCCCGGATAGGCGAACAACAGGTCGCTACCGGCCGCGGCCGAGACGTGGGCGGTGCCGCTGACCGTGACGCATTCGCCGGCACGCCATGCGACGCCGTCAGCCACGCCTTCGCCCTTGAGCGGGGTTAGCCAGCCGGTGACGCCATCCGGCAAGGTGACCGTCCGATCGCCGCCGGTCCAGCGTTCGAGCACGAATTTCGGTCCCTCGCACAGGATCGTGCGGCCTTGCTCGACTTCGCCGACGATCGGCTTGGGCTCGAACGGATTGGGGTCGGCGATCTTCAGGCCCGCGTCGAGATGGAGCTCACGGTCGCTGCCGTAATCGTAGAGGCGATAGGTAAGGTCGACGTTCTGCTGCGTCTCGACCAAGGTGATGCCGCCACCGATCGCATGGATGGTCCCCGCCGGCGAATAGAGGAAGTCGCCGGCCTTGACCGGTTTCCAGTCGAGCATGTCGACGATCGACCCGTCGAGCGCGCCCTGGCGCAATTTCTCGCGCGTGGTCGGCTCCTTGGTGCCGAGCGCGATCGTTGCGCCCGGTTCGGCGTCGAGAATCACCCAGCATTCGTCCTTGCCGCGCGGATAGCCGGCCGCGCGCGCCGCTTCGTCATCGGGATGGTCCTGCACGGATAGGCGATCGCTGGTGAACAGATATTTGATCAGCAGATCGGGCGTGCCCGCATCCGGAGTCTGGAACCATATCTCACCGACCGGGTCGCCGCCGGGCGCGGGGTCGCTGAAACCCGGCCATAAGGTGTGCCGCCCCCACGGCTTTTCGACGCGTTTGGTGGCAAGCAAGGTGGCGGTCATCGGTCAAAGCCCTCCCGGTTGATGGTTTCAGCACGCGAACGCATGGATCCGGCGACCGATCCCGCGCGCTCCTATGGTAACGCGACGAGCGGCATAAAAGGATTGTTTGCGCCCCGCGCGTGCTGCGCTAAGACCACGCGCCATGCGTATTGCCAAGTCCCGTCCCGTCGCGTTCGCGCTCATCGCTCTCCTCGCTTTGCCAGTGGCGGGCTGCGCCGGTCGCGGCGGCGGCCTGAAGAAGGGCGACGTGCCCTATATCGCGCGCGATGTCGGTACGCTCTACACCTTGGCCAAGACACGGCTCGACCAGGGGCGCTACAAGGAAGCGGCGGTGCTGTTCGACGAGGTCGAGCGCCAGCATCCCTACTCGATCTGGGCGCGCCGCGCGCAGCTGATGAGCGCGTTCAGCTATTATATGGACACCGACTATACCCAGTCGATCCAGTCGGCGCAGCGCTTCCTGGCGGTCCATCCTGGCAATCGCGACGCGCCTTATGCTTATTACCTTGTCGCGCTCGGCTATTACGAGCAGATCGCCGACGTTACCCGCGACCAGAAGATCACCCAGCAGGCACTCGACGCACTGGGCGAGCTGGTCCGCCGCTATCCCAACACCAAATATGCCGCCGATGCCCGGCTCAAGATCGACCTGGTCCGCGATCACCTCGCGGGCAAGGAAATGGAGATCGGGCGCTTCTACGAAACGCGTGGCCAGTGGCTGGCGGCGACGCTCCGCTTCCGCGCCGTGGTCGACGGCTATCAGACCACGACTCATGTGCCGGAAGCGCTGATGCGCCTGACCGAAACCTATCTCGCGCTCGGCGTGCCTGAGGAAGCGCAGAAATCCGCCGCCGTGCTCGGCGCCAATTATCCCGGCACCGATTGGTACAAGCGTGCCTATAAGTTGATGGAAGACCATCCCTACAAGCCGACAGCGCCGCTGGCGGCGGGCGAATTGCCGATCCCGATCGGCTTCAAGGACGCCCAGCCGGTCGCTCCCGGCACGCCTGGCGTCGCCGCCAAGGACGAAGGCCGCGGCTCGACCGGAACCAGCAACACCGGCGGCGCGGGCGGCGGCCCGATTCCGAAGTAATTTAGCCCTCTCCCGCACGCGGGAGAGGGAATTACGGTTCTCGCTTCGCGCTCGAATGCCGGAACAAAAGCGGGGTGACCTGACCTCATTTTTGCCGCTAAGGATGGCGCGATGCTGACCTCGCTCGCCATTCGGGACGTCGTGCTGATCGAAGCGCTCGAACTCGATTTCGGCGCCGGGCTAGGCGTGCTGACCGGAGAGACCGGCGCGGGGAAGTCGATCCTGCTCGACGCGCTGGGCCTCGCGCTCGGCGCGCGGGCCGATAGCGGGCTGGTCCGCCAGGGAGCGGCGCAGGCGGTGGTCACCGCGAGTTTCGACACGCCGCACGATGGCGGTCCGATCGCCTCTTTGCTCGCCGAAAATGCGCTCGAGATCGATCCCGGCGAGCCGCTGATCATCCGCCGTATCGTCAAGGCCGATGGCGGTAGCCGCGGCTTCGTCAACGATCAGCCGGCCTCGGCCGGGTTGCTGCGCGAACTGGCGCAATATCTGGTCGAGGTGCACGGCCAGCATGACGATCGCGGACTGCTCAATCCGCGCGGTCACCGCGCCTTGCTGGACGCGTTCGGACGCTGTCATGCCGGATTGGTGGCGCAAGCCTATCGTTCCTGGCGCGATGCCGAGGACGCACTGGCAGTAGCGCGCGCGGAGATAGACGCCGCCGCGCGCGATCGCGACTACCTAGACCATGCCGTCGCCGAACTGCGCCAACTCGCGCCTGAGCCCGGAGAGGAAGAGTTGCTCGCCGACCGCCGTCGCTCGATGCAGCGCGCGGAGAAGGTCGCTGAGGATATGGTGGCGCTCGACGACTATCTGGCCGGCTCCGATGGCGGCCTCGCCCGGCTGCGTCAGGCAGCGCGCGTGCTCGAGCGTATCGCCGATGCGCATCCTGCGCTGGGCGAGGCGCTGGCGGCGCTCGACCGCGCGATCAACGAAGGCGCGCTGGCCGAGGATCAACTCGCGGCCGCGCGCGCTGCCTTGATGTTCGATCCGCGCGCGCTCGAAGAGGATGAGGCGCGCCTGTTCGATCTTCGCGCGATGGCGCGCAAGCATCGCGTCCAGCCCGACGAATTGGCGCAGCTTGCCGAAGACATGGCCGCTCGGCTGGCGACGATCGAAGCGGGGGCGGAGGGGCTTGCCCAGCTCGACCGCCGGGTGACCGAGACCCGCGCCGCCTATGAAGCGGCGGCTGACGCTTTGTCCGCCGAACGCCACGCAGCTGCGACGCGGCTCGATGTGGCGGTGGCGGGCGAGCTCGCGCCGCTCAAGCTCGATGCCGCGCGCTTCCGCACGATGATCGAGACCTTGCCCGACGAGCAATGGGGCCCGGGCGGCAAGGACCGGGTCGAGTTCGAGATCGCGACCAATCCCGGCGCGCCGTTCGCGCCGCTGACCAAGATCGCCTCGGGCGGCGAATTGTCGCGCTTCATCCTGGCGCTCAAGGTCAGCCTGGCCGAGGAAGGCGGGGCGGCGACGATGATCTTCGACGAGATCGATCGCGGCGTCGGCGGCGCGGTCGCCTCGGCGATCGGCGAACGGCTGGCACGACTGGCCGATCGCACGCAATTGCTGGTGGTGACGCACAGCCCGCAAGTCGCGGCGCGCGGCGGCCAGCATTATTTCATCGCCAAATCCTCCGACGGCCTGGTGACTCGCACCGGCGTGATCGCGCTCGACAGTGCGGCGCGGCGCGAGGAGATCGCGCGGATGCTGTCCGGTGCGACGATTACCGACGAGGCGCGCGCGCAGGCCGAACGCCTGCTCGAGGCGGCATGACCACGCGGTCGCCCGCCTCGCGCGCGGCTGGCCCTCTTGCCTGGATGAGCGCGATCCTGTTGCCGATCGGCCTGGTGCCGCTCGCCTGGATGACGGCGTTGGCGGTGGGCTATTGCGAGTTCGATTGCGGCACGCTCGGCACGCTCGCCATCAACGGACTAATCGCCGCGTGCGTCGTCCTGGTGTTCGCCTGGCTGTGGTTGGCGGTCGCGATGGTCCGTCGTCGCGTGACGCGGCTGGTGTTGGTGGTGGCATTGCTGGCGGACCTGATCCTCCTCGTGCTCGGCGGGATCGCCGCCTGGACGTTCGGCGTCCTGTAATGGTGACTATGATCGGCACGTTCGACCTTATCTTCGCGGTTGCGCTGATCGTCGCGACGATAGGGGCGATGACCTGGTTTCCCGACATTCCGGGCGGCACCGAAGGGCATCACGAAGCGCTTACCGCGCGGTTCGAAACGCGCGGCGACGGGATCGACGAGCATCCCAGCTATGGCGATGCGGCGGTCGCCTATGTCGACCGCATCGTCGACCGGCAGCTGACCAAAGCGCGCGGAATTCTATCCTTCGACGGCCTGATCCTGGCTTTTCTCGGGCTGATCGCGCGCGACAATACCAAGCTGGATATCGCAAAGGCGCATATGGTGCCGGTGCTGTTGTTGATGGGGTTGCTCGCGGGGTCCAGCGCGATCTGTCTTTTCCTGTTTCGCGCGCGCTGGGGCTATGTCGCCGACTTGAGGACTTTTTCCCGAGAAATGGCCGCCACGCTCGCCCTCACGCGGCGACGTTCCTACTGGATCGAGCGGACGGTGCGATTGTCGCTGCTGTCGCTCGGCGGGATCGTCATGCTCGTGATCGCGACGGTGACCGGCGTCTAGTGACCCGAATCTGAAGTTCGCTCAACGATTTGGCAGGGCGGGTGCGAACTTCAGATTCAAAAAGGGTCACTAGAAACCATTGATTCTAGTGTGGTTTAAGGATTTGAAATTCGCTCCGTACTTAGCCGCTCAATGTGGCGAATTTCAAATCCACCACACTAGAGCGGCGCGCCTGATTTCTGGATCAGGCGTACCGCTCTAGCTAATTATGATCGCATCGCTTTTTGCGGAAAACCGGTGCCCACTTTTCCGCGCGATGCTCTAAAAAGGTATCTTGACCTTCGCCCTGATCACCTTCGAGGTGAACCCGCCCACGTCGCGCGAGGTGGTGCTGACGCCTGCCTTGGCGCCGCCAGGAAGATCGACGACCGAACGCACCGGTTTTTCGGCAAAGGCCGGCATCCGGCTGGTGTCGATGTCCATCATCTTTCTGCGCGCGCATACGACGATGTCGCCGGCCGGATTGGCATCCCCGCATGCATCGTCGGTCGGCTTGTGTTGCGCTTTCGCCAGATCGAACTTGGCGAGGTCGTCGCCCGGCGTCCCCGGCTGGCCGCCGATCTGCGGGATTGCTTGAAGGGCCAAGGCGACGATCAGCATCACGGCGTAAGGTGCGCGTCGGCGGTGGCCGAATTACGGCGAAAAGGCGCACGGTTTCGCGCGCGGGATTGGCTGCTAAAGAGGGGCATATGACGATTCAGTTGCCTGCCACCGACGCCGAAGCCGCCGCCGAATTGGAGCGCCTCGCCGCCGAGATCGCGCTCCACAACCGGCTCTATCATGCTGAGGACGCGCCGGAGATTTCGGATGCCGACTATGATGCGCTGGTGCGCCGCAACGCCGCGATCGAGGCCGCCTTTCCGCATTTAATTCGAGAGGACTCGCCGAGCCGCAAGGTCGGCGCGGCACCGGCCGGCCATCTCGCCAAGGTCGCGCATGCGCGGCCGATGTTCAGCCTGGATAACGCGTTCGACGACGAAGAGGTTGGTGATTTCGTCGGCCGCGTCCGCCGCTTCCTCAACCTGTCCGATGCCGAACCCGTCGCGCTGACCGCCGAGCCCAAGATCGACGGCCTCAGCTGCTCGTTGCGCTACGAAAAGGGGCGGCTGGTCCAGGCGTTGACTCGCGGTGACGGCCAGATTGGCGAGGACGTCACCGCCAATGTGCGGACGATCGACGACATCCCCGCCGCGCTTCCGGCCGGCGCGCCCGAGGTCTTCGAGGTACGCGGCGAAGTTTATATGGAGAAACAAGCCTTCGCCGCGCTCAACGCCCGCCTGCTCGCCGAGGCCGAGGAGACCGGCAAAGAGGCACGCCAGTTCGCCAATCCGCGCAATGCAGCGGCCGGATCGCTGCGCCAGAAGGACGCCGCCGTCACCGCGTCGCGGCCGCTGCGCTTCTTCGCATGGGGCTGGGGCGATACCAGCGACCTGCCCGGCGATACGCAGTCATCGGTGATCGCGACGATCCGCGGCTGGGGCTTTCCGGTCACGCGGCAATTTCAGCCCGGCGGCACGCTCGACCAGGCGCTGGCGACCTACAAGACGATCGAGGCCGAGCGTGCCGACCTTCCGTTCGACATTGACGGCGTGGTGTACAAGGTCGACCGGCTCGACTGGCAGGCGCGGCTGGGGTTCGTCGGCCGCGCGCCGCGCTGGGGCCTAGCGCACAAATTCCCCGCCGAGCGCGCGCAGACGACCCTCGAGCGGATCGATATCCAGGTCGGGCGGACCGGCAAGCTGACCCCGGTCGCGCGGCTCGAGCCGGTGACCGTCGGCGGCGTCGTCGTCACCAACGCGACGTTGCACAATGCCGACGAGATCGCGCGGCTGGGCGTGCGGCCGGGCGACCGCGTCGTGCTGCAGCGCGCCGGCGACGTCATTCCCCAGATCGTCGAGAATCTGACCCGCGACGAACCGCGCGATCCCTGGACCTTTCCAACCCATTGCCCGGAATGCGGTTCGGAAGCGTTGGCCGAGGAAGGCGAGGTCGATATCCGCTGCACCGGCGGGCTGATCTGTCCGGCGCAACGGCAGGAACGGCTGCGCCATTTCGTGAGCCGCGGCGCACTCGATATCGAAGGACTTGGCGACAAGACGATCCGCGAGTTCCTCGATCTCGGCTGGATCGCCGAGCCCGCCGACATCTTCCGCCTCGCAGCACATCGCGAGGAGTTGCTCGGGCGAGAGGGATGGAAAGAGAAATCAGTCGACAATCTGCTCGAGGCGATCGAGGCCAAGCGCGCGCCCGATCCCGTCCGCCTGTTGTTCGGGCTGGGCATCCGGCATGTCGGCGTGGTCACCGCGCGCGACTTGTTGAAGCGTCATGCCACGCTCTCGGAGATCAAGGCGCTGGCCGACGAGATCATCGCCCTGCGCGACAGCCTCGTGCCCGCATTGGGCGAAGACGATCAGAAGTTCCGGCAGCGCGTCGACAAGGCGATCGCCGAGCATATCGGCGTCGACAATGTCGGTGCCGCGGTCGGCAACGCGCTGGCCGATTTCTTCCATGAGCCGCACAACCGTGCGGTATGGGATGACCTGCTGGCGGAGGTCAGCCCGCCCGCCTTCGTCTTCAAGGCGCGAGAATCACGCGTCAGCGGCAAGACCGTGGTGTTCACCGGCAGCCTGGAAACGATGAGCCGCGACGAGGCCAAGGCGCAGGCCGAGGCGCTCGGCGCGCGCGTGTCGGGATCGGTGTCGGCGAAGACCGATCTCGTCGTCGCGGGCCCCGGCGCAGGATCGAAACTCAAGAAGGCGTCCGAACTTAATATCGAAGTCTTGGATGAGGCCGGATGGGCTGCAATCGTGACGGCCGCGGGATGATGCTTTTTTGCAACGCAGCATGGCTTAATCCACACTAATCTAATCGCCCTCTTGCGTTGTCATCTAACCGAAATATTCAGTCTCCATGGGCCCACGCGACGGCGAACCAACGCCGCGCTCAACAGCGACTCGCGCCCAAAGGGGAATATCATGCGGACTCAATTTCTTATTGGCGTGGCTGCGGCCGCGATCATGCTTCCGGGGGCGGCCTATGCGCAGTCGGCCGGTACGGCCGACTTCGAAGGCGATATCGTCATCACCGCGACCAAGGCGTCGAAGGGCGTCGGCGGCGTCGAAATCCCTGATACGACCAAGGCGCGCGGCGTTCTGAACCAGGAGTTCATTTCGCGTCAGACTCCGGGCAACTCGATCCTCGACACGATCAACGCCCTGCCGGGTGTCAGCTTCCAGAACAACGACCCGTTCGGTTCGGCCGGTGGCACGCTGACGATCCGCGGCTTCGACTCGTCGCGTATCTCGCTGACGTTCGATGGCGTTCCGCTGAACGACACGGGCAACTACGCGCTTTATTCGAACCAGCAGCTCGATCCGGAACTGATCGAGCAGGTCAATGTCAGCTACGGCTCGACCGATGTCGACAGCCCGACCGCCGCGGCTTCGGGGTCGACCGTCAATTACCGCACGATCATGCCGACCGACCAGTTCGGCGCCCGCCTGCAGGGCTCGATCGGCGATTATAATTTCTTCCGCGTGTTCGGTCTGATCAACACCGGCGAATTCACCAAGTTCGGCACCAAGGCCTGGCTGTCGATGAGCCATGCCGAGAACAATGTCGTGTTCAACAACTTCGGCAAGATCCGCAAGGCGCAGTATAACGGCCGCGTCTATCAGCCGATCGGCTCGAACGGCGATTTCATCTCGATCGCGGCCAACTACAACGTCAACCGCAACAATTTCTTCGGCTCGGCGCCGCTGCGGTATGACACGCGCAATCTCTCGCAGATCACCGCTCCTCGTTCGGGCGCGCCGATCCCGGGCACGCCGACCGATCCGACGATCAGCCGGACCAACCCGTTCCTGATCGACAATGGGCTACGTACGGCTGGGACTGGTTCTGGCAACCGCTTCCCCTTCGATCGTGACGAACTGCCTTATTCGATTGCGCGCTGCCAGACCGCCGCTGCGCGCGCTGGTCTCGTCGATGCACCGGCCATTGTTAACAACCCGGCAGCGTCCAACAACGGACAAGCTTGCGGCGCTAGCTTCGACGAGCGCTACAACCCATCGAACACCGGCAACATCCGTATCAGCTCGCGTTTCACCCTGGCGCCGCACTTGGTCCTGACGGTCGAGCCCAGCTTCCAGTATGTGAAGGCGAATGGTGGCGGCACCGTTACAGGGCGTGAGAGCGCGGCTGGCTACACCCAGACGGCCAACGCCACCCGTGGCGCGATCACCACGCCGATCTTCGGTTTCATCGGAGGTCAATATTATTTCGGTCGTGACCTGAACGGCGACGGCGACAAGCTCGATACTGTCACGCTGCTGGCACCCAGCCAGACCGTCACGCACCGTTACGGTCTGATCTCGTCACTGCGTTACGACATCAACGACAACAATACGATCCGTATCGCTTATTCGCACGATTATGGTCGTCACCGTCAGACCGGTGAAGTCGGTCTGCTGCAGGCTAATGGCCAGCCGTTCGACGTTTTTCCGATCAACAATGGTCTCACTGCGACCAATGGCCGCATAGTCGAGAAGCGTGACCGTCTGTCCTTCGCGATTCTCGATCAGGTGTCGGGCGAATATCGCGGCGAGTTCGGCGGGCTGACCGTGAATCTCGGCGTTCGTGCGCCGTTCTTCAAGCGCAACCTGAACAACTTCTGCTTCACTACTGCGGCCAACGGCAATGTCGACTGCCTGGGTCGCGGCAACACCGCGGACAATGCCACCTATGCGACGGCGAACCCGCTCGCGGCAGCGCCGCAGCGTCGTGTTTTCACCTACAATCGCGTGTTGCCGAACGTCGGCGCGACGTACAAATTCGGCGGTGGTTTTACCGCGTACGTGAACTATTCGAAGGGTCTGCAGGTCCCCGGTACGGACAACCTGTATCAGTCGTTCTTCTATCCGCTGAGCAATCCGGCCGCGCATCCGACGCCGGAAACCTCGGATAACTTCGACACCGGCGTTCGTTACACGACCAGCAAGATCCAGGCGACGATCAGCCCGTGGTACACGCGCTTCACCAACCGTCTGGCCAGCGCTTATGACGTTGTCACCGACCAGACGATCTACCGCAACCTGGGTCGCGTGGATAAGTACGGTATCGATGGCAGCATCGCCTATCGTCCGATGCGCGAACTGCTGATTTACGCTTGGGGCTCGTACCTGAAGTCGGACATCAAAAATAACGTCGAGATCGGCAAGTGCGTGGGTGCCAAGAACTCGAACGATCCGACTGTGGCGGGTAATGTTGCCGTTACCGCCAATTGTCCGACGGTGGGTGCGCCGATCCTTGCCCAGACGGCCGGTAAGCGCGAGTCTGGCTCGCCCGTCTATACTTACGGTCTGCGTTTGCAGGGCGACATCGGTCAGCTGTCGCTGGGCATCCAAGGCAAGGTTACCGGTCCGCGTTACTTGAACGACCAAAATCTTCCCAATTTGGGTTGCACGGCGGCACTGGTGAATCAGATTTGCGCGAACGCGAGCAACACGCTTGCGGCGTTCGCCGCTCCTACTACCAGCAGCACGTTCGCTTACGGCACCTCGTACCAAGTTTATCAGGCAAAGACGCCTGCTTATGGCACGGTAGATGTCGATGCGCGCTTGAAGCTCGGCTTTCTTGGCCTGAACGACCAGACCTTCTTCCAGGTCAACGTCCAGAACATCTTCAACAAATATTATGTCGGCGGCTTCACGGGCGGCTCGACGGTCCAGTACAGCGCGCCGTTCGTTCAGATCGGCAGCCCGCGCGCCTTTATCGGCACGCTGAACTTCCAGTTCTGATCTGATCGACTGACTAATAGAGCGCCGCTCCTGCCTTCGGGCAGGAGCGGCGTTTTCTTTTGACGGCGACGGGCGGGCAGGGATCGAGGCGTGCTGCGCGATGGCGGGGGGCGTCAGGCTCGGACGGTTCGCAAACCCAGCCAGCGGGCGATGCCCGGCCGGCGTTTCAGTCCGTACTCGACCGCGAGCACCACCAGCAGCGACGCGCCGAATAGCGGCATCGCCACGCCAAGCACGACGATCGCTGCGATCAGCGCTCCATGGAAGCGCGGTCGCGAAAGCACCATCGGCGCGCCGAGCCGGCCGGACGGACGGCGACGCCACCACAGCACACCTCCCGACACGCTGAGCGTCATCAGCATCAGCGCGGTGGCGGTGATCAGCACTTGGTTGGCGATGCCGAACAGCTGTCCTTCATGCGTCGCGATGCCATAGCCGACCGCGCGATCGATCCAGTGGCGCCGGGCGAAATCCTTGCGCGCGAGCACTGCGCCGGTGGCACCATCCACCACCGCCTGTGCGCGCAGCGGGCGGTCGGCGGCGTCCGACGCAATCGTCCAGCCGCGCGCTTCCTTGCCCGGCGGCGACACCAAAACGGGCGGTGCGAAATCGAGCCGCGTCGCGGCGGCGACGGCGCGGTACAGCTCCCCGGCGCGATAGCCGTGATGCGGCATCGTCATGCCCATATGCTCGGCATGGTCGCCGAGCATCGGTTCGTCGGCCGGCTTGCGCCCGCCGATCGTCCAGTCGACCGGACCGTCGAGCGTGCCGGTGGCGGTCCGGATCTCCTTGAAATAGCTGCCCCAGGCTTTCGCCCAGGGCAGGCCGGTCGAGATCAGGAACAGGGCCAACAGCGATACCCAGATGCCGGTAACCGCGTGCAGGTCGCGCCAGAACAGCCGCCGCCCGCCCGAGAGGCGGGGGTACAGGACCCCCGCCAGCCCGGATCGGCCGCGCGGCCACCACAGATAGAGGCCGGTCAGGATCATCACGACCGCCCAGCATGCCGCGATCTCGACCAGATAGCTGCCCCACGCGCCGGCAAGCAGTTCTCCGTGCAGATGCGAGACGAGTTGCATCGGCCGGTCTTCCTCCACGACCACCTCGAGCACCCGCAATCGATAGGGATCGACATAGACGCGCCGGTCGCCGCCTTTGGCGCCGACCAGCACGCGCGCCGCCGATGCCGGCGATTGCGGCAGTTCGTATTTGTGCAGCCGCGATCCCGGCACCGCCAGCACCGCCGCCGCGACGATCGCTTCGGGCGAAGCGCGCGTAGCGGCGGGGGCGAGCGTGTCGTACGGCCGGTCGAGCCACGCCTCGATCTGCGGCCGCCAGGCGTAGATGCAGCCGGTCGTTGCCAGCCACAGCACGAACGGGACGCACAGCATCCCGGCATAGAAATGCCAGCGCCAGACGGCATTGTACCAGCGCGTCCCCGGTGCCTTGACGCTCACAGCTTAATCGTCAGGTCGGCGTGGAAGGTGCGCTGTGGGAAGGGATGGAAGAGGAAGTATTTGTCGTTGTTGACATTATCCACCCCGATCCCGAGCGTGTAGTTCTTCGTCACCTGGAATTGCGCGCGCAGGTCGACGACGAAGAACTTGTAGAAACCCTGATAGGTGTTCCCGTTCACGTCGCTATTGTCGAGCGAGCCATAGAGCCGGCTCGAATAGCGCGCCGCTGCCGACAGCGCGATGCCGTCGACCGGGCGCCAGGTCGCCAGCGCGGTCGCTTTCCAGCGCGGTACGGTCGGGATCAGCTTGCCGACCGCGCCAGGCAGGCCGGGATCGGCGCGCGTGGTCGCGTCGGCATAGGTGACGCTGCCCGACAGATCGAAGCGCGGGATCAGGTCGGTGCGGACGAACGCGAATTCCACGCCGCGCGCCCGGGTACGATCGACATTCTGGACGAAGGTCGCGGCCAGCGTGCCACCGCCCGGCAACGTCAACGTGCCGGTCTGCGAGATCAGCGCGTCGGTGACGACTTCATTGAACAAGGACAGTCGGAACGACCCCTTCGAATCGACGCGTTCCAGCGCGAGTTCTTCGGAACACGCATGTTCGGGTTTGAGGTTCGGGTTCGGCACGGCGCCGACGGTCCCGCTGGTGACCAACTGATACAGCTCGCCGACCGTCGGAAAGCGCCAGGCATCGCCATAGGACAAGCTGACTTTCCATTTGTCCGCCGGCTTCCATGCCAGCGATGCCTTGGGCGAGAATCGATCCGCGCTACGCGTCGGCTGGATGGTCGACACCGCGGGTGAGGCGGAGAAATTGACCCCGTCATCGGCATGCCACCATTCGTAGCGGCCGCCGACCGTCAGCGTGACGGCCGGGACGATCGTCCAGGCGTCCTGCACCCACAAGGCTGCGGTGCGGGTCCTGCCGAGCGATCGCTGGTTGAGCGCCCCCGCCGCGCCCTTGATCCAGTCGGCCGTCGTGTAGCGATTGCTCGCGATCTCGAACCGGTCCCAATGCGCACCCGCGCTCAGCACATTGCCGCCGCTCGTCCAGGCGGCCTTGGCGTCCAGCGTGTCCCAGCCGGTACCATCGAGCCGCGTGATGTTGCCCGCGCCACCCGCGAGCGCGGCCGGTAGCGACTCGGCTGGCGTGCGCTGTTCGTCATCGGCGAAGCGGTATCGCGTCCCGATCACTTGCCAGTCGAGCCCGCCGCCCGTGCCGCTGAGCGACAGCGCGTGCGACCAGTGACGCTGGCGCGTGCGGTAGGTGCCGCTCGCGAACGCGCTGGACGGATAGACCGGCAGGCCTGTTGCCGTCGCCGTCAAATAGCTTTCCGCGCTGCCATTGGTGCGGTTGAGGAACAAGCCGCCGACATAGGTGAGGCGGATATGCTTGGTGAGGTCGAGCGCGGCCTTGAGCTTGAGTCGGTCCTGCCCCTGATCCTCGATCCCGCCTGCCCCCAGGATCTGGATCGGCTGGCCGAGCTTGTTGCGGTCGGGAACCGCGCCGGTCACTCCATTGCCGGGCGCGCCGCTGACATAGCTGATCGGCTGGCTGCGACTCGTGACGTGATCGTAGCTCGCGAACAGCGCCAGTGGGCCGAATCGATCGCCGATCGTCAGCCCAGCCTGATAGGCCGGATAGGTATCGCGCCGCCCATAGAGGTCATAGGTCTGGACGCTCACTCCCGCAGTCGCCGTCGCCTCCAGCTCGTCGGGCAGGCGCGTGGTGATGTTGACCACCGCGCCGATCGAATTGCCCGGATAGGCGGCGGAGAACGGACCATACAACACGTCGATCCGTCCGATTTCCTGCGGGCTGACCGCGCTCCAGCGCGGACTGGCCGAGGTGTTGTTGTTGCCGATCAACGCCGACAGCAGCGCACCATCGGCATAGATCAGGCTACGCGCGCTGGCGCCGAGGCCCGCGGTGCGTGTGGCGAGTGGCGCCTGCGTGTCGCCGATATGGCGTTTGCGCACGATCAGGCTGGGCAGATATTTGAGCGTGTCCTCGACGTTCATCGCATTGACCGTCCGCGCGATCGTGTCGGCATCGATCGAGGCGCGAGTGGAAGGAGCGTTCTCGATCGTCTGTTGCTGGCGTTGCGCGATGATCAATATGTCGTCGCGGCGATCGTCTCCCGGTGCGGGATCGTCGGCGGCGTGCGCGGGCGCCGCGATGGCGCTCGCCATCGCGGCGAGCGAGGCGCACCACAGGGTGCGCTTGGCAATAGTCACAATCATTCCCCTTGCTGAATCGCATAAGCTGCCCGGAGGCAGCGTCGGTTCAGGCGAGGGAAGGCGGTCCGGTAGCGGGAGGCGGCGGCGCGGCGAGACCGCGGCCGGGGATGGCGTCGATCGGATCGAGCGTCGGCGCGGCTTCGGGAGCGAAGGTCGGCGCGGCCAGCGCAACGAGCGTCGGCGGCCCGTCGGCAATGCCGAGCCCCGAAAAGGCGCAAACATGGTCGCCGGACTGGTTCTTTCCCGGCACTTTGTGATGCAGCTTGCCGTCGGGCGACAACACCATGGCGTCATCGGGTCCGGTGCCGTTGCAGACGGTGATCTCGATCCCGCCGGCGGCATTGACCACCGGCATCCACCCTTCGGGAGCGACGCTGCGTGCCAGCAACGCGGCCACCAGCAATAGCAGCCAGCCGAAGCGGCGACTAAGCGTGTCGGGGCGAGTGGCGGGATTCATTGCGGGGCTGCTCCTAAGCAAAAGACCGCGCCGACGCCATTGGTATTCCTACCCATGGACGGCCGCGAACAGGCGATGCTTTGCGTGACCGGTCCGGCCGGTATAAAGGGGCCAGCCCGATGGCCACGATTTCGTCCCCCGTGCCGGCGCCGGCCGACACCTCATTGACGGACCAGAAGCGCCGCTTCTGGACTCCCGCGATCTTTTCGCGTCCGTTCTTCGAGGACAAGAGCCGCGCTTTCTGGACGCTGCAGGGCGTGGGTTGGGGCGGCTATCTGTTGCTCCGCTCGGTCTCGTCGGTGTCGAACGGTGCGCCGATGACGGCGTTGATTCCGGGGATCATCGAATCGATCGTCGGCTATTGCATCACCCTGCTGCTTTCGACGCTTTATGGCTATTACCGGCGGCTGCCGCGGATCAGCGCGATCCTGCTGACGGTGGTGACGCTTGCCGGCGCGACGTTCCTGGCGGCGGTACTCAACGGCTTTTCCTACAGCATCATGAAGGACAATCCGGGTCTCAATTTCGGCCTGGTATTCGGTCAGCTGTTCCTCAATTTCACCGTGCTGGCGGGCTGGTCGGCGCTCTATTTCGGGATCAATTTCTACCTGATCGTCGAACAGCAAGCGGACCAGTTGCTGGTGCTCGGCAACCAGGCGTCGTCGGCGCAGCTGGCGATGCTGCGCTATCAGCTGAATCCGCATTTCCTGTTCAACACGCTCAACTCGATCTCGACCCTGGTGCTGCTCAAGGAGACGGAGCGCGCCAATGCGATGCTGTCGCGGCTGGCCGACTTCCTGCGCTTCACCTTGATTTACGAGCCAACCGCCAACGTGACGGTCGCGCAGGAGGTACATACGCTCAAACTCTATCTCGAGATCGAGAAGATGCGGTTCGAAAAGCGCCTGCGCCCGGTGTTCGAGATCGATCCTCGCGCCGAACGCGCGCGATTGCCCTCGCTGTTGCTCCAGCCATTGGTCGAAAACGCGATCAAATATGCGGTCACGCCGAGCGAGGAGGGGGCAGAAATCGCAGTTTCGGCACGTCTCGTCGGCGAACGGGTCCGGATTACCGTGTCGGACACTGGCCCTGGCTTGATCGAGAGCAAGTTAGGGCCGAGCCTTTCAACCGGCGTGGGGCTCGCCAATATAAGAGATCGGTTGGCTCAGGCGTACGGACCTGACCACCGTTTCGACGCTCGATCTACACCAGGGGGCGGCTTTGCTGTGGAGATCGAGATTCCGTACCAGTTGGAAGATCCGAATAGAGAGGCCGCATGACCATACGAACTATCCTGGTGGACGACGAAGCGCTCGCGATCCAGGGGCTGGAGCTTCGCCTTCAGGCGCATGACGATGTCGAGATCATCGACCGTTGCGCGAACGGGCGCGAAGCGATCCGCAGTATCAAGACCAATAAGCCCGATCTGGTGTTTCTCGATATCCAGATGCCGGGATTCGACGGCTTTTCGGTGATCCAGGGCCTGATGGAGGTCGAGCCGCCGCTGTTCGTCTTCGTCACCGCTTATTCCGACCACGCCATTCGCGCGTTCGAGGCGCAGGCGACCGATTATCTGGTCAAGCCGGTCGAGGAATCCCGCCTCGCCGATACGCTCGACCGCGTGCGGCAACGACTGAGCGAGAAGCGCACCGCCGAGGAAGTCGGTAAGTACAAGGAAGCGCTGGCCGAAGTCGCGCCGGAAGCGGCCGAGGAGATCGCCGATGGCGGCGAGGTGTCGTCCAACCGCTTCGAAAAGCTCATCAACATCAAGGATCGCGGCAAGATCTTCCGCGTCGACGTCGACACGATCGAGGTGGTCGAAGCGGCGGGCGATTACATGTGCATCAAGACCGGCGACAATACGCTGATCCTGCGCCAGACGATGAAGGACCTGGAAAAGCGCCTCGACCCTCGCCGCTTCCAGCGCGTCCATCGCTCGACGATCGTCAATCTCGACCTCGTCCGGCAGGTCAAGCCGCACACCAATGGCGAGTGCTTCCTGGTGCTCGATTCGGGCGGCCAGGTGAAAGTCAGCCGCAGCTATCGCGATGTGGTGGCGCGCTTCGTTCATTAAGCCGCATTCCCCTCCCGCTTGCGGGAGGGGCCAGGGGAGGGGCTAGCGGAGATGGGCAGACATGCCCTCCCCCAGCCCCTCCTAAAAAATGGGAGGGGAGTTTATGTCCGCCTTTGAAACATTCACCGCGCTCCACATCCCGGGTGATCCGCTGATCATCTACAATTGCTGGGATCCCGGCAGTGCCGTCGCGATCGCCAAGGCCGGCGCCAAGGCGATCGCGACCGGCAGCTATGGCGCCGCTGGATCGCTCGGTTTCGGCGACGGCGAGGAAGTCCCGCTCGATCTCGTCTTCGACAACGCGAAGCGGATCATGAATGTGGTCGATGTCCCCGTCTCGATCGACTTCGAGAGCGGCTATGCGCGGGATGGCGATGGGATCACCGCCAATCTGGCCGGCCTCGCCGAAACCGGCGCGGTGGGCTGCAATTTCGAGGATTCGGTGATCGGCGGCGAGGGTGTCTATCCGATCGCGACGCAGGCCGATCGTATCGCCGCGGCGCGCAAGGGCGCGGGCAACGCCTTCTTCATCAACGCGCGGATCGACCTCTACATCCGTACGCCCGCCGAGCAGCAGGACGAGTCGACGCTCGACGAGACGATCGACCGCGCAGCAGCCTATCTGGCGGCGGGCGCTAGCGGGATCTTCGTCCCGTTCCTGCGCGACGTCGCGGCGATCGAGCAGATCGTCAAGCGAACTGGGGCGCTGGTCAATGTTCTACCGGGCGGAGACGTCGACTCGCGTGCGCTCGCCGATGCCGGCGTTGCGCGGATCAGCTATGGTGGAGGTCCATGGTTCGCGGCAATGGCCTGGCTGGAAGAAAAGGCGCGGTCGGCGATCAACTGGAAGGGCTGATCTCCCCTCCCGCTTGCGGGAGGGGCTGGGGGAGGGCCTGTTTCCTCCATCGCATTGATATCCCGACACGCCCTCCCCTAACCCCTCCCGTAAACGGGAGGGGAATGAGGAGTCAGTCGAGCGGCTGCTTGTCGGCCTCGGTCACGCCGAGATCGGTCGCGGTGAACAGCGCGTGCAGCGTGATCCCGCGCGCGGCGAGATTGGCGTCCGCGCCCTGTTCGCGGTCGAGGATGACGATCGCATCCTTCATGATGCCGCCAGCCGCCTCGATCTGCTCAGCGGCCTTGAGGATCGATCCCCCGCTGGTCGCGACGTCGTCGATCAGCACGACATGCTTGCCCTGCAGCGTCTCGCCGCCGCTATCGTCGAGCCCTTCGACCATCAGCGAGGTACCGTGCGCCTTTGCCGCCTTGCGCACGAACACCGCGCCGATCGGGCGGCCGACGTCCCAGCTCAATGCCGCGATCCCGCCCAATAGCGGCACCGCACCCATCTCCAGCCCCGCGACATAATCGGCATCGAGCCCATCGAGCACGGACAACAGCCCGCGCGCGCATTGCGCGGCGCCTTCGGGCGTCATCATCGTCGCCTTCATGTTGAAATAGATGCGGCTGCGCTTGCCCGAAACGAGCAGGAAATCGCCGCGCTTCAGCGTGCGCGTGGCGAGCAGCGTGCGAAGGGCTTCGCGGTCGTACAAGGCGGCCATGGGTCCTCACGGGGCAAAGGGAAGGAGCGCCACCGCGGCCGGTGACGCCCCTCCTTCGATCAAGCCCGGCAAAGCGTCAACCGGCGATCACGCTGGGTTGTATTTCGCCAGGAACGCTTCGAGTTCCTCCAGGAATTGCTGGCGGTCGGCTTGTCGGGTGAAATGGTGGTCGCCGAGCGGCTGCTCGACATAGCGATAGGTCGCGCCGGCCGCCTTCAGCCGCTCGACCATTTCGCGCGATTGCTTGACCGGCACGACCTGGTCGGCCTTGCCGTGCATGATCAGGATCGGCGTCGAGAAATCGGCGGCGAAGTTGATCGGGGACACCCCCTTCAGATCGGGAGCCTGCTTACGCAGATAGTCCTTGTCGCGGCCGCCATTGAGGAACGATCCGTCATAGCGCAGCATCGCCGTCATGTCGGACACGCCGGCAAAGGACACCGCGCAGCGATAGACGCCCTTGTCGCGCTGCGCCGCGCGAAACGCGGCATAGCCGCCATAGGACGCACCGACGATGCACACGCGCTTGGGATCGGCGATCCCCTGTTTCGCGGCCCAGCCGACCGCGTCGACCAGGTCGTCCTGCATCTTCAGGCCCCATTGGCCCTCGCCGAGCTTGTTGAACTTGGTGCCGAAGCCGGTCGAGCCGCGGTAATTGGGCTTCAGCACCGCATAGCCGCGGCTTGCCAGGAACTCAGACCACCAGTCCCAGTCCTCCTCGTCTCGAACCGCCGGGCCGCCATGCGGCATCAGGATCAGGGGGAGGTTCTTCGCCTCGCGTCCCTTGGGCAAGGTCAGCACGGCGGACATTTCGGTACCGTCGCGCGCGATGTAGCGGACGGTCTTGACCGGCGCATAGGTCTTGGTGCTGAGCGTCGCATTGATTGTCGCGAAGAGCGACATTCGCCCGTCGGCCGGACGATAGATATAATAGGCACCCGGGCTGTTGGCCGCGCCGATATGCACGATCAACACGCTCAGATCGTTGCTCCACGACACGATATCGGGCCACAGATTGGGAACCGCTTTGTCGAGATCGGCCTGGACCTGCGCCAAAGTGGGATCGAGCCACTTCGTGTGCGACCGCGTGTCGGTATATTGGAATCCCATCATCTTGGTGCCGGTGGGATCGAGAAACGGCCCATCGACATCATAGCCGGGCGCATCGAAGATCTTGGTGCCGATCTTCATCGTGTCGAGATCGAAATCGTAGACCGCGTCGAACCCATCGGCATCGTCGATTGCAACCGCCTTGCCCGATTGCGGCAGGATCAATGCGGGCAGGGTGCTGAGCGTGCTGCCCTTGCCGGTGGCGCGAGCGATCGTTTTCAGCGAGCCGCCCGCCTGTGTGCGGTATAGCGTACGGTACGACCGCCGGTCGTCGTCATAGGCGATGCCCATGCGTACGACGCCGGCGGTGTCGGCATACCAGTCCATCACATTGGTTGTCGAACCCTGGACGATCTTGCTCTTGCCGGTCGAGACGTCGAAGTCGCGCACCTGCGGCCAGAAATTCTCGTCCATATAGATCGAGTTCTGCATCGCGATCAGGGCATGCGGGCTGCCGTCGCGCGCGACCCACAATATGTCCGCACCATTCTGGCCGGTCGTCGACGTCGCGAGGACATTGATCTTGCCGCCATCGGCACGGACGCCGAACGCGCGACTGACATACCAGCTGTCGCCGTCGACCGGCTGCATTTCGCCGGCGCTGAGCAACAGCCAGTCATTGTTGACCCATTTCCAGCTCCTGAGTTCGAAATCGCCCGGATCGAGCAGCTTGAGCTTGGTGGTGTCGGCGAGCGGGATGATCGCCAGCCGCATCTTGCCCTGGACCGCGATCCGCGCGGCGATGCGCGTGCCGTCGGGCGACAGGGACGGCGCCTCGATGAAGGGCAATTGCGCGAAGGCGGTGGCGGGCGGTGGGCCGGCATTGGCCGGGGCCGGCTTTGCCTCCGGGGCCGGTGTGTCCGGCTTGGCGTCTTGCGCCGACACCATGGTGATTGCCGGAAACAGCGCGGCCGCCGCCGCTATCGATATGATACGCCCGAACATGGCTTCCCCCCAATGCCCCGGCGCCAAGTCTAGCAATGAAAAAGGGGCAGACAAGCTGCCCCTGACCCACTTTTATGTCCGAAAAGAACGATCTGCTCCCATCCGGCGCGATGGCCGGATGGGAGCAGTAAAGCTTAACCGACGCCGTGCGCGGCCAGTGCCGCGAGCAGCAGCAGCGCCACGATGTTGGTGATCTTGATCATCGGGTTGACCGCAGGGCCGGCCGTATCCTTGTACGGATCGCCCACGGTATCGCCCGTGACCGCGGCCTTATGGGCTTCGGAGCCCTTGCCGCCGTAATTGCCGTCCTCGATATACTTCTTGGCATTGTCCCAAGCGCCGCCGCCCGAGGTCATCGAGATCGCGACGAACAGGCCGGAGACGATCACGCCCAGCAGCATCGCGCCGACCGTGGCGAAACCCTCCTCGCGATTGGCGACTGCCTGGATGACGAAGAAGACCACGACCGGGCTCAGCACCGGGAGCAGCGACGGGATGATCATTTCCTTGATCGCCGCCTTGGTCACGATGTCGACGGTGCGACCGTAATTGGGACGGCTGGTCCCTTCCATGATCCCCTTGTCCGCGGCGAACTGCGCGCGAACGTCTTCGACGACCGAGCCCGCCGCCCGGCCGACCGCGGTCATGCCGAACGCGCCGAACAGATAGGGAAGCAAGGCGCCGAGCAACAACCCGACGATGACATAGGGATTGCTCAACTGGAAGTTGATCGTCCCGATGCCGAGCTGGGTCGCATAGCGATCGAGGTCGGTCGTATAGGCGCCGAACAGCACCAAAGCGGCGAGCGCCGCCGAGCCGATCGCATAGCCCTTGGTCACCGCCTTGGTGGTGTTGCCGACCGCATCGAGCGCGTCGGTGCGGTGGCGCACGTCGTCGGGCAGCCCTGCCATTTCGGCGATGCCGCCGGCATTGTCGGTGACCGGGCCGTAAGCGTCGAGCGCGACCACCATACCCGCGAGCGCGAGCAACGAGGTAGCGGCGAACGCAACACCGATGATCCCTGCCAGCTGATAGGTCGCGATCACCGCGATCACGATGACGAGCGTCGGCAGCGCAGTCGATTCGAGGCTGATCGCCAGCCCCTGGATGACGTTGGTGCCATGGCCGGTGGTCGACGCCTTGGCGATCGACTTGACCGGGCGGTAGTTGGTGCCGGTGTAATATTCGGTGATCCACACCAGCAGGCCGGTAACGACCAGGCCGATCAGCATGCAATAGAAGAGCGACATGCCGGTGAAGCTCTTGTCGCCGACGGTACCGATCGCGGCATTGAGGTCGCCGAGCACCCATTTCTCGGCACCGAAAATGGCGAAAGCCGAGAGCACGACGGTGGTCCAGAACCCTTTGTACAGCGCGCCCATGATCGACTCGCCCTTGCCGAGCCGGACGAAATAGGTGCCGATGATCGAGGTGATGATGCACACGCCGCCGACGATCAGCGGCAGTGCCATCAGCGCGAAGAGATTGGGCGCATCGGACAACAGCAGCGCGATCGAGACCATCGTCAGGCCGATGGTCACGACATAGGTCTCGAACAGATCGGCCGCCATGCCGGCGCAATCGCCGACATTGTCGCCGACATTGTCCGCGATGGTCGCGGGGTTGCGGGGATCGTCCTCGGGAATGCCCGCCTCGACCTTGCCGACCAAATCGGCGCCGACATCGGCCGCCTTGGTGAAGATACCGCCGCCGAGACGCGCGAAGATCGAGATCAGCGAGGCGCCGAACGCGAGCGCGGTCAGCGCGGCGACGATCTCATGATCGCCCGGCTCGAGATGCTTGACCCCGGTCAGATACCAGAAGATTCCGGCGATCGAGAGCAGGCCGAGACCCGCCACCAGCATGCCGGTGATCGCGCCCGAGCGGAATGCCATGGTCAGGCCGCCCTGAAGCGACGTGCGCGCCGCCTCGGCGGTGCGCACATTGGCGCGAACCGAGATGTTCATGCCGATGAACCCGGCGATGCCGGACAGCACCGCGCCGATCAGGAACGCCACGGTCGACAGGAGGCCGAGCGTGAAGAACAGGATCACGGCGACGATGACGCCGACGATCGCGATGGTGGTATATTGGCGACCCAGATAGGCTTTGGCGCCTTCCTGAATGGCGGCGGCGATATCCTGCATCTTTTCGTTGCCGGCCGGCGCGCGGAGCACCTGCTGACTGGTGATGAAGCCATAGACTACGGCGATCAGGCCGCAGACGATGGCCGCATAGACAATCGTCATTCCTCTTCCCCTTTTAGACGCGTAACGCCGGACGGCGCCCGCGAGCTTTCCCTAGGTGGGCAGGAGGTATAAGCGGGGATCGGACGAGCGCAAGCGTCCAGGAACGCCCGGCGTCAGTGTTGGAAACCGAGACTGGCCGGGAGCGGGACGGAGGCGCCCTGCCACGTCAGCGCGATCCCGCTTCCGGCGTCGAAACGGCCGACCGAGAATGCGCCGATGGGCGGCTCGTCGCCACCGGGCAGCGCGAACAGCAATTCGTAATCGTCGCCCGCGGTCGCTGCGGCGAGGTGAGCGGCGAGGTCGGCGCCAACGAACGCGAGGTAGTCCGCCGACAGGGGAATGGCGGCGAGTTCGACGGTGAGCGCCAGGCCCGAGGCCGCTGCCATGCGGCTGGCGTCGATCAACAGCCCGTCCGATACGTCCATCATCGCATGGACCATCGGGGCCAGCCGGAATCCCTCGGCGAGACGCGGTATCGGGCGGCGATAGCGGGCGAGCAGCGCTTGCGGTCCAGGCGCTCCCTGCGCGATCCGCAGGCCAGCGCCGGCATCGCCGATCGTCCCCGTCACCCAGAGAGAGTCGCCCGCTTGCGCGCCCGAGCGTAGCGGCGCCGGGGCATCGCGACCTATCGCGGTCAAGGTCAGCACGCGTGGCGCGTTCGCGGGAAGCGACACCGTGTCGCCGCCGATCAGCGGACAGCCGAACGTGTCGAGCCCCGCGCGCAGGCCGTCGAGGAACGCGCGATCCCAATCGTCGCTCGACAGCGGATAATTGAGCAGCGCGCCCTCGATCCGCGCGCCCTTGGCGGCAAGGTCGGACAGATTGACCGCGAGCAGCTTCCAGGCCACGTCGCCGGGCGGGTCGTCGGGCAGGAAATGGACGCCCTCGACAATCGTGTCGGTGGTGATGGTCAATCCGCCGATCGTCGCATTATCGTCGCGCAGGTCGTGCGCGCCGGGATGGAGCGGCAGCGTACGCAATGCGGCGATGAAATCGGCTTCGTTCATGCGCGCCGCGTCATGGCTCGCGCTTCGCCCCGTCCAGCTCGCGGGCGCGCCGCTCGGCTTCCACCTTGGCGGCTTGTTTCTCTGCCTTGGTCCGGCCGTGTGCGACCCGGTTGGCGTCGGCGGTCGCCTGGGTCTCGCCGCGCGCTTTCGCCTTGCGGGCGCGGTTGAGGTTGACGATCTCCGCCATCCGCGCCGTCGGTCAGGCCCGCGCGCTCTTGGCGACGCCGTCCAGGATGCCGTTGACGAAGCCCTTTTCGCGACGTTCGTAAAAGGCATCGGTGACGTCGAGATATTCGTTGATCACGGTGCCGACCGCGACGTCCTTGCGCGCGAGCAGTTCGTAGGTGCCGGCGCGCAGGATCGCCTTCATCAATTTGTCGAGCCGCTCGATCTTCCAGTCGGCGGTGACATTGGCCGAGATCAACGCATCGATCTCGTCGATCCGCGCCAGCGCGCCGGTCACCAGATCGTCGAAGAAATCGACATCGGCATCGGCATATTCGGCGTCCTCGATCGTCGCGCCGAGGCGATGCTGATGGAATTCATGGAGCAGCGAGACGACGGCCGTCCCGTCCATATCGTGCTGATAGAGCGCCTGGGTTGCGGCGAGCCGCGCGGCGGCGCGGGCTTTGGATCGTGTGGCTGTACGTTGGGACATGACGGTGCCTTAGGCGCGCGCGCCGCCAAAAAAAAGCGGCGCCATGACGAATCGTTCCTCCGGGCGACGTTATCCAAGTTCGTCATGCCGGGCTCGTCCCGGCATCCACCGTGCAACAACTCCTCATCTTGGTTGCGGAGGACTGGACCCCGGCACAAGGCCGGGGTGACGAAGGAATTGTGGGGAGGTTAGGGGCGCACGACGCCGCGCCTCAACCAACAGCCATCAGCGCAGCCTCAGCGCGACCGAGCGGGCGTGAGCGGGCAGACCTTCGGCCTCGGCCAAGGTGACCGCGGCGGGGCCGATCGCGGCGAGCGAGGTGGGATCGAGCGAGAGGAAACTGGTGCGCTTCATGAAGTCGAGCACTGACAACCCGCTCGAAAACCGCGCACGGCGGCCGGTGGGCAGGACGTGGTTGGGACCGGCGACATAATCGCCCACCGCTTCGGGCGTATAGCGGCCGATGAACACCGATCCGGCATGCTTGACCATGTCGAACAGCGCATCGGCTTCATCGCAGGCGAGCTCGAGATGCTCGGGCGCCAGCCGATTGACCAAGGGCATCGCCTCGACCAGGTCGGCCGTGACGATGATCGCGCCGTTGGCGTCCCAGCTCGCGCGCGCCACCTTGGCGGTCGCCAACTCGCCGATCTGAAGGTCGACCGCTTCCGCTACCGCGCGGGCCAAAGCGGCATTGTCGGTGAACAGGATCGATTGGCTTGACGGGTCGTGCTCGGCCTGGCTCAACAGATCGGCGGCGATCCATTGGGGGTCGTTCTTGCCGTCGGCGACGACGACGATCTCGCTCGGCCCGGCGACCATGTCGATCCCGACCACGCCGTAGAGCTGGCGCTTGGCCTCCGCGACCCAGGCATTGCCGGGGCCGCACACCACGTCGACCGGGGCGATGCGGCCGGTGCCGTAGGCGAGTGCGGCGACGGCCTGCGCGCCGCCGATCCGCCAGACCTCGTCGACACCCGCGACGTGCGCCGCCGCGAGCACCAGCGGATTGACCTCGCCATTGGGGGTCGGGGTGACCATCACCAGCCGCTCGACCCCGGCGACCTTGGCGGGAATCGCGTTCATCAACACCGAGCTGGGATAGGCCGCGCGTCCGCCGGGGACGTAGATCCCCGCCGCATCGACCCCGCGCCACCGCGCACCGAGTCGCGCGCCGACCGCATCGATCTCGTCGCGATCCTCCGGCTTCTGTTTGATGTGATAAGCGGCGATCCGCTCGGCGGCGAGTTCGAGCGCGTCGCGCAGGTCGGGCGCCAGCGCTTCGTGCGCGGCGAGCCATTCGGCCCGCTCGATCCGCCAGCCGGTCTCGTTCAGGTCGTGATGGTCGAATTTGCGGGTGAAGGCATGGACCGCGGCATCGCCTTCGTCGCGCACGCTGGCGACGATCGTGCGGACGTCACGCGCGACATCGCTATCGGCTTCGCGCCGCGCCTCGACCAGCGCCTGGAACTGGCGCTCGAAGCCGGGTTCGGACGTGGAGAGCTTGATCAAATTCCCCTCCCGCTTGCGAGGGCAGGGTCGGTCAGGCCCCCGGCCTGACCTGGACGATGCGGGGCATCGTCCACCCTGACCTGGGTTAGGGGAGGGCGTGTTTCCTCCCCGGCGCCGACGATGACAGGCCCTCCCCCAGCCCCTCCCGCAAGCGGGAAGGGAGAGGCGACCGCGCGCCGAAACGCGTCGACCAGCGGCACCAGTTCCGGCCGCGTCTTGAACGCTGCGCGGTTGACGATCAGGCGGCTGGTCACTTCGGCGATCACCTCGACCTCGACCAGGCCGTTCTCCTTGAGCGTGCGGCCCGACGAGACGAGGTCGACGATGCGGGGGGCGAGGCCAAGCGTTGGGGCCAGTTCCATCGCGCCGTTCAGCTTGACGCATTCGGCCTGCACGCCGCGCGCCTCGAAATGGCGCTGCGTCACATGCGGGTATTTGGTCGCGACACGGACGTGGCTCCAGCCGCGCGGATCATCGGCCGCCGCCATTTCGGCCGGTTCGGCAACCGACAGACGGCAATGGCCGATGCCGAGATCGACCGGTGCGTAGAGTTCGGGATAATCGAACTCGGCCAGCACGTCCGACCCGACGATTCCGATCTGCGCGGCGCCATGCGCGACGAAGGTGGCGACATCGAACGCGCGAACGCGGATCAAATCGATGCCCGGATTATTGGTCGCGAACCGTAGCGCGCGGCTGTCCTCGTCGGAGAATGCCGCCTCGGGCTCGACACCGGCGCGCATGAGCAGCGGCACGGCTTCCGACAGGATACGGCCCTTGGGGACGGCAATGACTAGGGGTTGCGCCATGGCGGGGCTTTACTTGTGCACCTGCGAAGGCGCAATGCATCCTGGTGGCTCCGCTTTCAGCGGTCTTGCCGCGCCGGCGCGCTTCCCCGCCCGACCCTCCGAAGGACAGCAATCTATGGAAGGTCGCGCGGGATAGCGCGCCGGGACTGGATGTTCAGGAGGCGACATGGCCGACGAGGCGAGCAATCGCGAGGCGTTCCGGATCCAGGAATTCTATTGCCGCAACATGGACGCGCCGATCTATGCGCGACTGTGCACCGCGATCGCCGAGGGACTGACCCGCGACAGCCGCACCGGCGCGCGCATCCTCGACTGGCCGGGCGAGCCGACTCGCGACGCACTGCCGCTCAGGTTCATCGGCGGACTGCATGCGCTGGTGCAGGCGGGCGCCGATTCGGGTCTGGCGGCAGTGTTCCGCGGCGATACGACCGATCAGGGCGCGATCGCGGCGGCGGTGAACGCGGCGCTGGCCGCCCATGACGACTTCCTGCTGCCCTGGCTCGACGGGCCGCCGCAGACCAACGAGCCGGGCCGATCGGGGGCGCTGATCGTCGGGCTGCTCGAGATCGCGCGGCGGTATGGATCAAAGGTCGAGCTATTCGAAATCGGATCGAGCGCGGGACTCAACCTGCTGATCGACCGCTACGCCTTCGATCTTGGTGGCGTGAAAGTCGGCCCTGCCGATGCGCCGGTCACGATTGCGCCCGAATGGCGCGGGGAGCCGCTAGTGCCGGCGTCGATCGAAATCGTCTCGGTGCGTGGTTGCGACGTCCGTCCGCTCGACGCCACGGATTCCGCGATCGAGGCGCGGCTGACCGCTTATGTCTGGGCCGAAACGCCGCTGCGTGCCGAGCGGTTGCGCCAGGCGATCGCGATGCAGCGGGCAAAGCCAGTCGACCTGGTCCAGGCCGACGCCGCCGACTGGATCGAGGCGCGACTCGCCGAACCGCAAGAGGCGGGCGTGACGCGAGTGCTGATGCATTCGGTGGTGTGGCAATATCTGCCCGAGGACAGCGCCAATCGTATCCGCTCAGCGATGAACGCGGCGGGCGCGCGCGCCACGACCGAGCGTCCGCTTGCCTGGGTGATGATGGAACCCGACCGCGCCTTCGCGCACCAGGTGATCCGCGTGAAGAGCTGGCCTGGTCACGACCAATGGCAGGTTGTCGCGACTGCGCATGCCCATGGCGCGTGGGTCAAGAACGGCGTCGAGGATAAGGACAAGCGTCGCTACGATCTGCCCGAGTCGGCCAGGGTAGAAGCCGGGTAACCTATCGAATGGCCGGCGGTTGATGCGGATGGTTGATTTGAACGATCGGGTCGCCGATCTTGCGATCATGGCCACGCTCCATCGCTATCGGGTGTTCGAGACCGCGCACGGCATCGCCGCGATTGCGTGGAGCGGCGATGCGGTCACCGCCTTTCGCTTGCCCGGGGAATCCGCGCGCGACGCCGAATGGTCGTTGCTCCGCCGCTTGCCCGATGCCGTGGCGGGCGACCCGCCCCCGGCCATTGCCGCGGTGATCGCCGATGCGATCCGCTATTTCGCCGGCGAGCCCGTCGATTTCGATGCGGTCGCGATCGATCTCGGCGAGCAGGAGCCGTTCTTCGCGCGGGTCTACGAACGCGTCCGAGCGATCGGCCGCGGCGAGACGATGACCTATGGCGCTGTCGCCAGGGAATTGGGCGCCGGGCCGGAGGCGGCGCGCGCCGTCGGCCAGGCGATGGCGAGGAATCCGATCCCGTTGATCGTGCCATGCCATCGTGTGCTCGCTGCGGGCAGCCGGGTCCACGGTTTTTCGGCCCCAGGCGGCGCGCTCGCCAAGGTCCGCATGCTCGAGATCGAGGGCGTGGCGACCGAACCCCCGCCTGCTGCGCAGACCGCGTTCGAATTCTGAAATACGCGCGGCTTGCGCTTTGCCGCGCTGCCGCATAGACGCCGCGCCGTGACGGGTTCCCCGCAAGGGGAAGCAAAAGGGAAGTCCGGTCGAGATGCCGGCGCTGCCCCCGCAACTGTGACCGGAGAGCGGTCGCCCCAACAACGCCACTGGCTGCAAGGTCGGGAAGGCGGGGCGGACGCGATGACCCGGAAGCCAGGAGACCTGCCCGCCACGGTCGATCCTTTGCGCGGACGGGGTGTGCCGGGCGAACGAGGGACATCCCTCGCGTGAGCGACATGAACCGGGCCGTAAGGTCCGGGTGTCGCGTTCAGGCGCCCGGAGTCCGCGGCCCCACCAAAGGGGCATGTCCAATGTTGAAGTTTTCCATCCTCGCGACGTCGGCGTTCGCTGTGATCGCCATTGCCGCGCCGGCCTATGCGCAAGACAAGCCGGCGACCGACGACAACAATATCGTCCTCGCCGATCAGACCCGAACCGACATCATCGTGACCGCGACCGGTGTGCCGCAGGCGCCGGAGACGATCGGCCAGGCAGTGACCGTGATCGACCGCCAGACGATCGAGCAGCGCCAGACCGTCGCTTTGTCCGATTTGCTCGCGACCACGCCGGGCGTGACCGTGTCGCGCAACGGCGGGCTCGGCGCCTTGACCGCCGTCCGCATCCGCGGGGCGGAGGATTCGCAGACGCTGACCCTGATCGACGGCGTTCGCGTCAACGATCCCTCGTCGCCCGGCGGCGCGTTCGACTTCGCCAATTTGCTCGCCGGATCGATCGATCGTGTCGAGGTGCTACGTGGTCCGAACTCGGTGCCATGGGGCAGCCAGGCGATCGGCGGCGTCGTCAACGTGACGACGATGCAGCCCGGCTATGGCCTCCAGGCGCGCGGCAATGTCGAATATGGCAGCTTCGATACGGTCTTCGCCAATGGCGGCGTGTCGGGAAAGAGTGGGATCATCTCGGCCTCGCTCAACGCGGGCTATCTCAAGACCAACGGCTTCTCGGCGGTGTCGTCGGGAAGTGAGCCCGACGGCTATCGCCAGTTCGGCGCGACCGGGCGGATCGAGATCGCCTTGGCCGATAACATCAGGCTCGACCTGCGCGGTTATTACGCGCACAGCAAGGTCGATATCGATGGCTTTGACGGCGTGACCTTCCTGCCCGCCGATGACGGCGAATATGCCAAGACGCAAGAATTGTACGGCTATGCCGGGCTCAACGCCGATTTCCTTGGTGGCCGCTTCAAGAACCGCATCGCCTTCACCATCGCCGATATCAATCGCGACAATTACGACCCGGCGTTCGGGCCCGCGGTCAGCTTCTTCGGCCGCGGCCGCAGCGAGCGGTATCAATATCAGGGCGATTTCCAGGTGGTCGACGGCGTCCGGCTGGTCGCCGGCGCCGAGCGCGAGAATACGCGCTATTTCGATGGCGATCTCTCCGCGACGCGCGGCGTCACCAGCTTCTACGGTGAAGCCATCCTGTCGCCGATCGATCGCCTGACCATTACCGGCGGCGTCCGCTACGACGACGATTCGGCGTTCGGCGGGCACACGACCTGGGGCGCCAATGCGGTCTATACCTTGCCCACCGAGACGACGTTCCGCGCCAGCTACGCCGAAGGGTTCAAGGCGCCGACCCTCTATCAGCTCTATGGCCGGTTCGGGACGTCGGTGTTCGGCAACAAGGATCTCAAACCCGAAACCGCGCAGAGTTACGATATCGGAGTCGAACAACGGCTGGTCGGCGGGCGGATCGTCGCCGGCATCACCTGGTTCCACCGCGACACGACCGATCAAATCGATTTCGGTCCGGCCTTCTCCTACGTCAATATCGATCGCGCGCGGGCAAAGGGCGTGGAGTTCGCGCTGTCGGTGCGGCCGAGCGATCGCCTGACGCTCAGCGGCTCCTACAGCTTCATCGATTCGATCAACCTCTCGCCCGGGTTCAATTTCGGCAACGAGCTGGCGCGCCGTCCGCGCCAATCGGTCAGCGCGTCGATCGACTGGAAGACCCCGGTCGGCCTCGGAATCGGCGCGACCGTGCTCAGCGTCGGCGACAGCTTCGACGATGCCGGCAATTTCAGCCGACTCGATGGCTATACGGTGGTCGGGCTGCGCGCGGACTTCCCAATCGGCGACAAATTCTCGATCTATGGTCGCGTCGATAATTTGTTCGATGAGAAATATGCCGTGGTGAAATATTACAGCACACCGGGCCGCGCGGCCTATGGCGGCATTCGCTTGAAGTTCAATTGAAGCCTTTGATCGCCTTGATCGCCCTCGGGCTGGCGGGGTGCGCGAGTGCGCAGCCCGCCACGACCGGGGGGATCGTCTCGACCAATCCCTGTTCGGACCAATTGCTGCTGGCGCTGGCGCCGGACAAGGTAACGGCGATCAGCCATTATTCGCAGGAATCGGGCGCGACCTCGATCCCGCTCGGCCTCGCACGGCATTATCGTGCGACGGCAGAAACCGCCGAGGAAGTGATCGCGCTCAAGCCCGATCTGGTGGTGGCATCTAGCTTCACCTCCAAGACGACGCTCGCCGCCTATCGCCGCGCCGGGCTCAAGGTGCTGACGCTCGATTCGCCGACCAATGTCGCCGCCAGCCGCGACCAGATCCGCAGCGTCGCCGCCGCTGTGGGAGAACCCGCAGCGGGCGAGCGGTTGATCGCGCGGATCGACCGGGCGGTGACCGACTCCGCGCCGCGCGACGGCCGCCGGCCGGCGACGTTGCTCTACATATCCGACAGTTTCGCCAATGCCGGACCCAGCCTGTTGACCGAGATGGTCGAACTCGCCGGGTTGGGCGACGCCAGCAAGGATTTCGGCCTCGCTTTCTCGGGCAACGTGCCGATCGAGAGTGTGGTCGCGCATCCGCCGCGCATCGTGCTCGATCCCGACCCCGATGGCCGCACCGCATCCTTGCGCCGCCGCGTACTCGGCATGGCGGGCTATCAGGTGATCGAGGCGCGGTTTCCCCGCCAATTGGTCAATTGCGGCGGGCCGACCATCATCCCGGCGCTGCGGGCCCTCGCCGCGATCCGATCGCGAGCGCTGTCATGAATCGCGTGGTCCGTCTCGGCCTGCTCATATTGCTGACCGCCGCTTTGTTCGCGCTGTCGCTGATGGCGGGCAAGCAATGGATTCCGTTCGACGCATGGTTCGGCCATGATCCGCGCTGGGCGATCATCGCCGAATTGCGCATCCCGCGCGCGGTTCTTGGCGTGCTGCTCGGGGCGGCGCTCGGTCTGTCGGGCGCGGTGCTGCAGGGCTATCTCAGGAACCCGCTCGCCGACCCGACGGTGATCGGCGTGTCGTCCTGCGCGGCATTGGGAGCGGTCGCCTCGATCGTGCTGGGATTCGGCGCGGGCTGGCTCGGCCAGTTCGGCTGGGCGATGGCCGGCGCGGGGGGGGCAATGGCGCTGCTCGCTATGCTGACCGCCCGCGCCGAGACGCCGGTAGTATTCGTGCTCGCCGGCACCGTGCTTGCCAGCCTGGCCGGGGCGCTGACCGCGTTCCTGATCTCGATCGCTCCCAATCCTTACGCCATTGCCGAAGCGATCGACTGGCTGATGGGCGCGCTGACCGATCGCGGGCCCGACGACGTTTTGATGGCGGCGCCATTCATCGGCGCGGGCATGCTGGTGATGCTGTTCACCGGCCCTGGGCTCGACGCACTGGCGCTAGGCGAGGATGCCGCACGCTCGCTCGGCGCCAATCTCGGCCGGCTGCGTTGGCAAGTGGTGATCGGCACCGGGCTGGCGGTGGGGGCGGGAGTCGCGGTGACCGGCGTGGTCGGGTTCGTCGGGCTGGTCGTCCCGCATCTGTTGCGCCCGGTGTTCGGCGCCAAACCCTCCGCGTTGCTGGTGCCGAGCGCGCTCGGCGGCGCCGCGCTGACGCTGGCGGCCGACAGCCTGTGCCGGCTCGTACCGGGCGCGGGTGAGGTACGGCTGGGCGTCGCCATGGCGCTGATCGGCGCGCCCTTCTTCCTGGCGTTGCTGTTCCGCGAGGGAGCCAGGCAATGGCGCTGACTCTCGACCGGGTGACGCTCGATCTGCGCGGGCGCCGGGTGCTGGCCGATGCTAGCGCCACGTTCGCCGCCGGCCGCATCACCGTGATCCTGGGGCCCAATGGCGCGGGCAAGACCAGCCTGTTGCGCGCCGCCGCTGGGCTAATCGTCCCGAGCGCGGGCAAGATCGCGATCGATGGCCGCGCAATCGCCGCGATGCGCCGCGATGACCGTGCGCGGACGATCGGTTACCTGCCGCAATCGGGTGACGTCGCCTGGAACATGCCGGCGCGCGACGTCGTAGCGCTCGGCCGCCTGCCGCACCGCGCCGGTGTGGCGGAAGACATCGCAGCGGTGCTGTCGGCGATGGCGGCGACCGATACCGAGCAATTTGCCGAGCGCCGCGTCGGCGAATTGTCGGGCGGCGAACGCGCGCGCGTGCTGTTGGCGCGCGTCCTGGCTGGCGAGCCGCAATGGCTGCTCGCTGACGAGCCGCTGGCCAGTCTCGATCCTGCCCATCAGCTCGACCTGCTCGACCGGTTGCGCGGGCAGGCGGCGCGCGGCGTCGGGGTCGTCGTCGTGCTCCATGATCTGGTGCAGGCCGCGCGCGTCGCGGACGAGATTTTGTTGCTGCGCGACGGCCGCGTCTTCGCCTTTGGCCCGCCAGATGAGGTGCTGACACAGCAGCATCTGCGCGACGCATTCGGCGTCGATGTGCTGCTCTTCGCCGATGCGCAGGGGCGGATGCTTCCCGTCCCGGCGGATCGCTCAGGGTCAGCCTAGCCCCCGGCCGATCGTCTGGAGCCAGGTGGATACCGCCTGGATGCGCGAGGCCGCGTGGGTGACTTGGTGGGTCACCAGCCAGAAGGTGCGATGGACGGCGACGCTCTCGCCCAGCACGGGTTCGAGCCGAGGATCATGCTGCGCCATGAAGTCGGGCAGCACCCCGATACCCCCGCCGGCGGACACCAGCGCGCGCTGGACGTTGATGCTGGTGCTCCGCACCTGCGGGGACAGGCCGGGCTCGATCTCGGACAGATAATCGAGCTCAGGCGCATAGATATGCTCGGGGACGTAGCCGACGAGGATGTGCTTGCCGAGGTCGGCGTTGGAGGCCGGCCGGCCGTGGCGGTCGAGATAGTCGGGCGTGGCATAAAGCCGCAGCCGATAGCGGGCGAACTCGATGGCGCGGAGCTGTGCGCTGCGCGGACGGGCGAGCATCACCGCGATATCGGCTTCGCGTTTCGACGGATTGAGAAAGCCCGATGCCGTGATGAGGTCGAGCCGGATGCGCGGATGGCTCGCCTGGAACGGTGCGATTGCCGGTGCGATCACCCAGGTCGCGAGGCCCTCGGCCACGCTCACCCGGACATGGCCGGCAGGCGCCAGGTCGCTCGCGGGCGCGATTGCGGCGATCACCGCGGCTTCGACCGTCTCGGCGTGCGCGAGCAGCGCTTCGCCTTCTTCGGTCAGCCGGCGCTCGCCGCCGACCGACTCGAAGAGCGGCCGATCGACCCGCGCCGCCAACCGGGCGAGCCGCCGGCCGACGGTGGTGGCGTCGACTCCCAGCGATCGCGCTGCCGGCGCGATCCGCTTCGAGCGTGCGACGGCGAGGAAGATACGCAGGTCATCCCAATTCTGCATCGCCCAACCTCGAATAAGGCACTCTGCATTTTTGCATGTTCATTTGGCAATTAAGTAGCCTTGCATGCGAATTTGCCTAGTGAAATAGAGCATCGAGCCGAACGAGGCCCAGGAGAGTTGACCATGCGCACCATCGACCATTTCATCGCGGGCTCTGCCGGCGGTGGCGCCACTCGTACCAGCCCTGCGGGCGAAGCCCGATTTGGCGACGTGTTCGACCCCAATACCGGCCAGGTCCAGGCGAAGGTCAATCTCGGCGTGCAAGCCGATCTCGATCGCGCCGTCGCCGCGGCGCAGGCCGCGCAGCCGGCCTGGGCGATGACCAATCCGCAGCGCCGCGCCCGCGTGATGTTCAACTTCAAGGCGCTCGTCGAAAAGAACATGGACGAGCTCGCCCACCTGCTCTCGTCCGAACATGGCAAGGTGATCGCCGATTCGAAGGGCGACATCCAGCGCGGGCTCGAAGTGGTCGAGTTCGCTTGCGGCATCCCGCACGTGCTCAAGGGCGAATATACACAGGGCGCCGGTCCCGGCATTGACGTCTATTCGATGCGCCAGCCGGTCGGCATCGGCGTCGGCATCACCCCGTTCAACTTCCCGGCGATGATTCCCTTGTGGATGGGTGCCGTAGCCACCGCGTGCGGCAACGCCTTCATCCTCAAGCCGTCGGAGCGCGATCCGTCGGTGCCGGTGCGTCTTGCCGAGCTGATGCGCGAAGCGGGCATGCCGGAGGGCATTTTCCAGGTTGTCCATGGCGACAAGGAAATGGTCGATGCGATCCTCGACCATCCGGCGATTGCCGCAGTCAGCTTCGTCGGCTCGTCCGACATCGCGCATTACGTCTATAATCGCGGCGTCGCCGCCGGAAAGCGCGTCCAGGCGATGGGCGGCGCGAAGAACCATGGCATCGTCATGCCCGACGCCGATCTCGACCAGGTCGTTGCCGATCTGTCGGGCGCCGCATTCGGTTCGGCCGGCGAGCGCTGCATGGCGCTGCCCGTCGTTGTGCCGGTCGGCGACAAGACCGCCGAAGCGCTCAAGGCAAAATTGATCCCGGCGATCGCGGCGCTGCGCGTCGGTGTCTCGACCGACAATGACGCGCATTACGGCCCGGTGGTCAACGCCGCGCACAAGCAGCGCGTCGAGAACTGGATCCAGACCGGGGTCGACGAAGGCGCCGAGCTCGTCGTCGACGGCCGCGGCTTCAAATTGCAGGGCCACGAGGAAGGCTTCTTCATTGGCCCGTCCTTGTTCGACCATGTCACGCCCGACATGCAGTCTTACAAGGAAGAGATTTTCGGGCCGGTGCTGCAGATCGTCCGCGCGCCCGATTTCGAGACCGCGCTCCGGCTGCCGAGCGACCATCAATATGGCAACGGCGTCGCGATCTTCACCCGCAACGGCCATGCCGCGCGCGAATTCGCCGCGCGGGTCAATGTCGGCATGGTCGGGATCAACGTGCCGATCCCCGTGCCGGTCGCCTATCACACGTTCGGCGGCTGGAAGCGCTCGGCGTTCGGCGACACCAACCAGCACGGCATGGAAGGCGTCAAGTTCTGGACCAAGGTCAAGACGATCACCCAGCGCTGGCCCGACGGTGGCGTCGGCGACGGCGCCAACGCCTTCGTCATCCCGACGATGGGGTAAGAGCGGGGCGGTCGGCGACGATCGCCTGGAACTTCTCATGATAGCGCGGATGCTCCGTCCCCATCATCCGGTCCCACCAGGTGAAGTAGAGGCCGAAATTGTGCCGGCCTTCGCTATGGTGGAGATCGTGGTGCGTGGTGGTGGTCAGCCATCCGGTCCAGCGGCTCTTCGTGAAGCCCGACCAGGCGAGCTCGTGTCCAGAGTGACCGATCACGTTGCGGATGATCTGGTGGATCAGGAACGCCGCCACGACGAGCGCATGAAACGGTACGATCAGCAGGAACAATGGCAGAAAGGCGGCTTCGGCCGCCGCCTCGATCGGCGCGAAGCTATAGGCGGCCCAGGCCGTCGGCGTGCGCGACATGTGATGCGTCATATGCGCGCGACGGAACAGCGCCTTCAGATGCATTGCGCGGTGCATCCAGTAGAAATAGGCGTCGTGCGCGACGACGATGCCGACGAATTCCACGACCGCCAGCCACAGCGGCGGCGCGGCCATCGAGACGTGGATCATGCCTGCGTCGGCCATTACGATCGTCAATATGGTCGAGGCGGCGAAGGTCACCATCGTGAGCAGCGAATTGGTCACCTCGTGCCGGAAGTCGGCGAAACCGGGCGTACGCAATTGGATACGCCGGCGCTCGGTCCAGCGCGCCCCGAGCAACAGGATGATGGTTACAGTGCCCGCCGCGATGACATAGCGAGTCAGTTCGGTCATATAGTCCTGTGCGCCGCCCATGATGAGCTTCAGGATCCAGTCGGTCATTCGTGCCTCCGTTGGCTAGACGGGGCCGGGGTGGCGGAGATGCCCGTGAGCGTCGCTGCAACGCCGGAAAAAGCCGATCGATTCCGGAATCGATCAGCTATTTTCGAAACCACTCAATGCGGCGCGGCGCCAGTCGGTCGGGGTCTGGCCGGTCGCCTCACGAAACGCGCGATTGAACGGCGCCAGACTGCCATAGCCCAGGTCCATCGCAATGGTCAGCACGGGCAGCGCCACCTTGGCGGGGTCGCCAAGCCACGCCTGCGCATCGGCGATGCGGTGCGAATTGAGGAAGTCGGAAAAGTTGCGATAGCCCAGCCGCTGGTTGATCAGCGCGCGCAGGCGATGCTCGGGCACAGCGAGTTTTCCGGCCAGCACACCGATGCTCAGCCCGGACTCGCGATAGATATGGCTGGCCATCGCCGCGTCGAGCTTCTGCTTGAGGACATTCTCGGCGGGCGCGAGGCTCGGCCGCGGTTGGGCAGGGGCCTCGACATCGAACAGCAAGTCGGCATTGCTCGACAGCAGTACCGCGCCGAACGCCAGTACCGCGATCAGGGTGCTGCCCGATTGCAGCAGCATCAGCCACGGGATGGTGGCGTAGCCGACGACGGTCTCGACCACGACGACCGCGAGCGTCTGCAACCCGACCACGATCACGAAGCCGGTGCGGAACGCGCGGCGCCGCTCGATCAGATCGTCGCCGCGCTCGGTGATTGCGATCCAGATGGCGTGGACGCAGAGCGCGAAGGCCAGCGCATGTTGGGTGACGTCGGCGGTCACCGGCATGCGATGCGTCCAGTACACTGCCGCAAGGAAATTGATCCAGCAGGCGAGCGTGATGGCAATCGCGATCGCCAGCAACCGCCGGTCGATTCGGCGTTCGAAGATCAGGTGGGCGAATACCCACAAAGCGAGCGGCGAGCTCTGCGAGCCGAGCTGGACAACCGGCCAGATCCGCATGCTGCGCACGTCGATCACCGGCGCGACGTCGGCCAGATAGGCCGCCACGCTCAGCAACAGCAGCACGGTTGCCCAGCGGATCGGACGCGGCGCGCGTCCACGGCCGATCACCAGCGCGATCAGCATCAGCTGCCCTGCCGACAGCAGGCGCAGCGCGGTATCGATGAGCAGCATCCGCGTCATTGCTCACGCGTTATGGCTTCGCTGCCAACGCGGGTCTATGGCCCTCTCGACACCATCCAGACGAGACTTTCCGCATGACCAACCAGTTCGACCTGACCGATGATCAACGTGAGATCCAGGACCTCGCGCGCAAGTTCACCGCCGACCGCATTACGCCGTTCGCGGCCGAATGGGACGAGAAGCGCCATTATCCGGTCGACGTCTGGAAAGCGGCCGGCGAGCTTGGGTTCGGCGCGATCTATGTCGCCGAGGAATCGGGCGGGATCGGGCTCGGCCGGCTCGAGGCGGCGCTGATCATGGAAGCGATGGCCTATGGCTGCCCCGCGACCAGCGCGTACATCTCGATCCACAATATGGCGACCTGGATGATCGACCGCTTCGGCGATCAGGCGATCAAGGACCGTTTCCTCCCCGACCTTGTCAGCATGGACAAGATCGCCAGCTATTGCCTGACCGAGCCCGGCTCGGGCTCGGACGCGGCGGCGCTCAAGACCAGTGCGAAGCGTGACGGCGACCATTATGTGCTCAACGGCACCAAGCAGTTCATCTCTGGCGCCGGCTATAACGACATCTATGTCTGCATGGTCCGCACCGGCGAGGAGAAATCGAAAGGCATTTCCTGCCTGGTGATCGAGAAGGATACGCCAGGCCTGTCGTTCGGCGCGCCGGAGCGGAAGCTCGGCTGGAACGCCTCGCCGACCGCGCAGGTGATCTTCGAGGATTGCCGCGTGCCGGTCGAGAACCGCGTTGGGGCGGAAGGCGACGGCTTCCGCTTCGCGATGGCGGGATTGGATGGTGGGCGGCTCAACATTGGCGCCTGCTCGCTGGGCGGGGCGCAGCGCTGCCTCGACGAGTCGATCAACTACACCAAGGAACGCCAGCAATTCGGCACGCCCGTCGCCGATTTCCAGAACACGCAATTCATGCTCGCCGACATGGCGACCGACCTCGAAGCGGCGCGGGCTTTGCTCTATCTCGCCGCGGCCAAGGTGACCGCCAATGCGCCCGACAAATCGCGCTTCTCGGCGATGGCCAAGCGGCTCGCGACCGACAATGGCAGCTCGATCGTCGACCGCGCGCTCCAATTGTATGGCGGCTATGGCTATTTGATGGACTATCCGATCGAACGCTTCTGGCGCGACCTCAGGGTGCATTCGATCCTGGAGGGGACGAACCAGGTGATGCGGATGATCGTCGGCCGGGATTTGACCCGGCAATGACGGGCTTTAATAGATTCATGCGGGGGCGCGGAGGCGCGAAGACTGCGTCGCTTGCCGCACACCCAGCCGCGTTAGCGGCCTCAACGCCCTGCGCGCGCGACAGGCATGAGGGTCTCGCTGTCGCGAGACGAGCGCAAGAAATGCTGTCTCTCCGCGCCTCCGCGCCTCCGCGTGAACAAGAAAGCCTTTGCCGATGAGCGACGACGTCCTCACGTTCATCGAGGGCAAGGTCGGCCGTGTCCGGCTCAACCGGCCCAAGGCGATCCATGCGCTCAATACCGTGATGTGCGCTACGATTCTCGACGCGCTGGCGGCGTGGCGCCACGATCCCAAGGTCGAGGCGGTGATGATCGACCATGCCGAAGGGCGGGGCTTCTGCGCGGGCGGCGACATCCGCATGCTCGCGGAAAGCGGCGCCAAGGACGGCGTCGAAGCGCGCGAATTCTTCTTCACCGAATATCGCATGAACCATCGGCTGTTCACCTATGAGAAGCCGGTGGTCGCGTTCATGGACGGGATCACGATGGGTGGCGGCGTCGGCATCTCGCAGCCCGCGCGTTATCGCGTCGCTACCGAGAATACGCGCCTCGCCATGCCCGAGACCGGAATCGGCCTGTTCCCCGATGTCGGCGGCGGCTGGTATCTGTCGCGGCTGCCGGGGCGGGTCGGGCAGTATCTCGCGCTGACCGGACATCGCCTCGACGGCGCGGAGTGCATCAATCTCGGCCTGGCCAGCGATTATCTGACCAGCGACACGCTGGAAGACGCCAAGGCCCGGATCGCCGCTGCGCCGACCGAGATCGAGGAGATCCTCGGCGATCTGGGTGCGCCCGTGCCCGAGGCGGCGATCGTCGCGCGGGAGGGGGACATCAACCGCCTGTTCGAGTCGGACCGGCTGGAGGATATTTACACTGCGCTAGAGACCCAGGGCGGGACCTGGGGCGCGGCCACGCTGGCAACGCTGAAGACCAAGTCGCCGCAAACGATGAAGGTATCGCTCCGCCTGCTCGCCGAAGGGCGGCAGATGGTCGATTTCGCCGCCGAGATGGCCCAGGAATATGCCGTCGGCAGCCGCGTCGTCGTGCGGCACGACTTTCTCGAAGGCGTCCGCGCGGTGATCGTCGACAAGGACAATGCGCCGGTTTGGAACCCCGACACCCCCGAAGGCGTGAGCGACGACCTGATCGACGCGATCTTCGCTCCCTTGCCAACCGAAGAAGCCTGGACACCGGCGTAAACAAAGCCGTCACCCCAGCGCAAGCTGGGGTCTCATGCCAAAGGGCTGCCGATGCCGCCCGAGATCCCAGCGTTCGCTGGGATGACGATGTGGAAGCGCTGGGATGACGATTGGAGGAATGCATGGCTGAATACGAAACGATCCTGGTCGAGCAGCGCGAGGGCGGCGTCACGCTGATCACGCTCAACCGGCCGCAGGCGCTCAACGCGCTCAACAATCAGGTGCTGGGCGAGCTCGTCGCCGCACTCCAGGCATTCGATGCCGATCCCTCGCAAGGCTGCGCGGTGCTGACCGGCAGCGAGAAGGCGTTCGCTGCCGGCGCCGACATCAAGGAGATGCAGCCGCAATCGTTCGGCGACATGTACGGCAGCAATTATTTCGCCGGCTGGGAGCAATTCACCCGCACCCGCAAGCCGGTGATCGCGGCGGTGGCGGGCTTCGCGCTCGGCGGCGGCTGCGAACTGGCGATGATGTGCGACTTCATCCTCGCCGCCGACACCGCCAGGTTCGGCCAGCCGGAGATCAAGCTCGCGGTCGCGCCAGGCATGGGCGGGTCGCAGCGCCTGACCCGCGCGGTCGGCAAGGCCAAGGCGATGGAGATGTGCCTGACCGGCCGCTTCATGGATGCCGAGGAAGCCGAGCGCGCCGGGTTGGTCTCGCGGATCGTTCCCGCCGCCGGTCTGGTCGCGGAAGCGGTCAAGACTGCTGCGACAATCGCCGGCATGGCGCCGCTCGCGGTCATCGCCAACAAGGAAATGGTCAACGCAGCGTTCGAGACGACGCTCATGCAAGGCGTCCAGTTCGAACGCCGGCTGTTCCATGGGCTGTTCGGCACCGAGGACCAGAAGGAAGGCATGGCCGCGTTCGTCGAGAAGCGGCCGGGGAAATGGGTGGGGAAGTAAGCGAATAAACCCTCTACCGTCGGGAGAGGGTTGCGAAGACTTAGGCTCGGAGAGCCTTAGTCGTAGCTGGGTGAGGGGATCGCCCCATCGAGAGCATGTCCCCTCATCCAAGCTCCGCTAGGCAGCAGGCTGCCAAGCTGCGCTATCCTTCTCCCTCTGGAGAAGGTTTTGGGAAGAGGACAAAACATGGCACGCGTCGCATTCATCGGGTTGGGCAATATGGGTGGCGGGATGGCCGCGAACCTGGCGAAGAAGGGGCATGACGTCCGCGCCTTCGATCTGTCGGCCGAGGCGCTCGACAAGGCCAAGGCGGCGGGTTGCCTGCCGATGGCAAGCGCGGCCGAAGCGGTCGACGGCGCCGAGGCGGTGATCACCATGCTCCCCGCGGGAAAGCATGTCGAAAGCGTCTATGACGAGTCGATCCTGGGCAAGGCGCCGCTCAGCGCGATCCTGATGGATTGCTCGACGATCGACGTCGCCACCGCCAAGCGCGTCGGCGAGGCGGCGCAGGCCAAGGGCTATGCCGCGGTCGACTCGCCGGTGTCGGGCGGGATCGCCGCGGCCAATGCGGGGACGCTGACCTTCATGGTCGGCGGCTCGGCCGAAGCGTTCGATCGCGCCCAGCCGTTCCTCGCCGACATGGGCAAGGCGGTGATCCATGCCGGCGCGAGCGGCGCCGGTCAGGCGGCCAAGATCTGCAACAACATGGTGCTCGGCGCCGAGATGATCGCGACCTGCGAGGCGTTCGTGCTGGCCGACAAGCTCGGGCTCGAGCCGCAGAAATTCTTCGACATCGCCAGCGTCAGCTCCGGTCAAAGCTGGTCGCTGACCAGCTACGCTCCGTGGCCTGGGGTCGGCCCGGAAACCCCGGCCGATCGCGATTACCAGGGCGGCTTCGCGACCGCATTGATGCTCAAAGACCTGCGGCTGGCGATGGAAGCGGCGGCGTCGGTCGATGCCGATACGCCGATGGGGGCCAAGGCAGCCGAACTCTACCAGGCGTTCAACGATGCCGGCAATGGCGGGCTCGATTTCTCGGCGATCATCCGGTTGCTGGGCAAGGACCGGCAATGAGCGTCGCGTTCCGCCGCGAGAGCGACGAGGAGCATAAGGAACCGCGCTTCGAATTGCCGATCCCGGCTGGCCCCAATCTGGTGACCGAAGCCGGCCCGGCGCTGATCGACGCGCGCAACGCCGCGCTCGAAGCCGAGCAGGCGGAAGCGGATGAGGCGCGCCGCGAGGAGATCGCGCGCGACTTGCGCTACTGGCACACCCGCCGTGTCACCGCGATCGTCGCGCCGGTGCCGCCGGCGGACGAGATCGCGTTTGGGTCGCGCGTGCGGGTCGCAGTAGATGGCGGTGAGCGGGTCGTTCGTATCGTCGGCGATGATGAGGCCGATCCGGCGGCGGGCCTGATCGCCTTTTCCGCGCCGCTCGCACGGGCGCTGACCGGCGCGATGGAGGGGGAGGTGGTGTCGCTTCCTGGCCGTCCAGATGCGGTCGAGGTGATCGAGATTTTGTCGGCGGCGGACGCCTAAAACAGACCCTCACCCTTCCGGCGCTTCGCGCCTCCCTCCCGCATTAGGTAAACAGCGCCCCGCGCTGTTTAGGTCATGCCGGGGGCATGACCGACCTGATGCGCCCGCATGCGGGAGAGGGAAGGGGCCCGCCGCCGAAGGCGGTGGGAAGGGTGAGGGTCTGTTTGGCTACCGCTGGCTGGACAACCGCCCGCCATTGTGGCGGAAGGGCGCACCCCTCCCAGGCCCAGGATTCTCCCTCCATGCTCAGCCGGCTCGCCCGTATCATCGGTTCCGCCCTGATCGTCGCCGCGACCACCGCGGCGAGCGGATCGAGCTACCAGCCGCGCGAGACCTTCGCGCCGTTCGATATGGAGCAAGCGGTCAATCGCTATCGTGGCGGCGATGGCGTGCCCGGCCCCGAATACTGGCAGAACCGCGCCGATTACGTGATCCGCGCGACGCTCGACCCCGCCGCGCACACGATCAAGGGTGAGGTCGCGATCACCTATACCAATGCCAGCCCGAGCGCGCTCGACGTGCTGTGGCTGCAACTCGAGCAGAATATCTACCGCCCTGGGTCGCGCGGCAGCCTGGCGCAGGGTGGCGCCCCGCGCGGCAATACCGACGGGATGACGCTCGACCAGGTGTCGGTCACGCTCGGCAAGGCGGCGGCGGCGGTCACGCCGCTGATCAGCGACACGCGCGCGCAGCTTCGGCTGCCGGCGCCACTCGCTGCGGGCGGCAAGGCGCTGATTCACATCCGCTATCATTACCAGGTGCCCAGCGACGAATTCGGCGGACGTACCGGCTGGATGCTCGCGAAGAACGGCGCGCCGATCTACTCGGTCGCCCAATGGTATCCGCGCATGGCGGTGTTCGACGATATACGCGGCTGGGACACCGCGCCCTATCTCGCGCAGGAATTCTACCTCGAATACGGCAATTTCGATTACGCGATCACCGTCCCGGCGGACATGATCGTCGCCGGCTCCGGCGAACTCATGAACCCGCAGGACGTGCTGACCCCGCAGCAGCAGGCACGGCTCGCGGCGGCGCGGCGCAGCGACCGCACGGTGATGATCCGCGAGCCCGAGCGGGTCGGCGATGCGACCACACGGCCCAGGACGGGCATGCTGACCTGGCGCTTCCACATGGACGATAGCCGCGACGTCGCGTTCAGCGCATCGTCGGCTTTTGCCTGGGATGCGGCGCGGATCAACCTGCCCGGCGGCAAGTCGTCGCTCGCCATGTCCTTTTATCCGCCCGAGTCCGCCGGCCCCGACAAATGGGGCCGCTCGACCGAATATATGAAGGACGCGGTCGAGCGGTATTCGGCGAAGTGGTTTCCCTATCCCTGGCCCAACGCGATCAACATCGCCGGCCCCGCGTCGGGCATGGAATATCCCGGAATCGTGTTCGATGGCGTCGAGGACAAGGGCAAGGAGCTGTTCTGGATCAGCGCGCATGAGATCGGGCATAGCTGGTTCCCGATGATCGTCGGCTTCGACGAGCGTCGTCATGCCTGGATGGACGAAGGCTTCAACACCTTCATCGACACGTACGAATCGGACGAGTTCAACCGCGGCGAATATGCCCCCAAGCGCGACAGCGAATATGCGCCGGGCGGCGGCAATCCGGTCGACGAAATCCTGCCGATCCTCGCCGATCCCGACGCCCCGCCGATCCTGTCGCGCGCCGACACCATTCCCGGCAAGTATCGCCACCCGGTAACGTACTTCAAATCGGCTTTGGGGCTGGTGCTGTTGCGCGAACAGATTCTGGGGCCGCAGCGCTTCGACGCCGCGTTCCGCCGCTTTATCGCCGCCTGGGCGTTCAAACATCCCAAGCCCGCCGACTTCTTCCGCGCGATGGAGAGCGAGAGCGGCGAGGATTTGTCCTGGTGGTGGCGCGGTTGGTACGCGAACAACTGGCAGATGGATCTGGCGGTCGAGGGCATCTCGGTGACGAAGGATGGCGCGACGCTGGTCCGCGTCGTGTCGTGCGACAAATTGGTAATGCCGGCAACCTTGCGCGTGACGTACGCCGACGGGCGGACCACCGATGTCGCGCTGCCGGCCGAGACCTGGATTCGCCAGGCAGCAACGGACGTCGCGGTGCCGCGCGGGAATGTGGTCAGGGCCGAACTCGACCCGGACCATAAGCTGCCCGATCGCGACCGGTCGAACAACGTCGCGACGCGCAAGTCGTGATGCGCGCCGGTGCGGTTTCATGCGGACGTGATCCCTCCACAAACGACGCTTCCCCGGCGAAGGCCGGGGTCCAGCTTCGGCGACTAGGAGGCGCCGTCCCGTCGTTGCGGGTTCATCGCATCTGGGCCCCGGCCTTCGCCGGGGAAGCGTGAGGGGCGGCAAGGGATCAGCTTCTAAAACCCAATCCGCCCGCCACTCTCCGGCCGCGACGCCACTTCCTTCGCGATCAACGCCACCAGCGCCTCGGGCTCCGGCCTGGTCTCGGCGAAGCGCAGGCCGCGTGCCACCACCGCGAGGTCGCCCGGAGTCACGCCGTGCAGCTGTGCCAGCGATCGCGGCGCGGCAACGTCGAATGTCCGCTCGAATGCCTGCGCCGCGCGCGCCGGCGACAGCGCGCGCAGTTCGAGCTTGAACACGAACCGTCGCATCGCCGCCGGATCGAGCTTCGCCGCGTGGTTGGTGGCCGCCACGAACGGCAAGGGGTGCCGTTCGAACCAGGTCAGCAATTCATTGACCTGGCTGACTTCCCAACTTGCCTGCGCATTGCTGCGATCGGCGAGGATCGAGTCGATCTCGTCGAATAGCAGCACCGCTTCGTCCTCGCGCGCTTCGGCGAAGGCATCGGCAATGTTCGCCTCGCTCCCGCCGACCCATTTGGACAACAGGTCGGATGCACGCTTGACGATCAGCGGCCGGTCGAGCCGTTCGGCCAAGTGATGCGCCAGCGCGGTCTTGCCGGTGCCGGGTGGCCCGGTCAGCAGCAGCGAGAAGTCGCGCGGCGCCTCGGTGCGGGTGACACGATCGAGCAAAGTGGCGACGTCGATATCCGCTTCGACCAAGGCCGGATCGAACCCTGCGGTGCCTTCGACGGGGCGCAACGGCCCGGACAGCGCCGTGACCAAAGATTCGGCCGTCGCCACCGCGTCACCGCCTGCCAGTTTGGCCGATCGGATCGCGACGCGCGCGATGCTCGCTGCCTCGGGCGCGCGCGATACCAAAGCGTCGAACGCCGGCGCCACCACGATGCCCTCGTCCTCCGCGATCCGTGCGAGCACTTCCCGCGCAGCGCGTGCCGACGGCTGCTTCATATGCAGCACGAAGCTCATCCGCCGCAGGATCGCGGGGTCGACATTGCCGATCGCGTTGCTGGTCCAGATCACCGGCAGCTGGTTGGTTTCCAGTATCCGATTGACGAACACCTTGGACCCCTGCCGCCCGCGCATGAAGTCGCCGGTGCCGGGCGATGCGTCGCCGATCAAATCCTCGAACTCGTCGAACAGTAGCACGGTATTGCCGCGCGCGGCGAATGCCCGCTGGCCGAGATTGAGCGAGCCGATTCGGTCGAGCCGACTCGGTTCCTCGCCATCGAAATCGTGCTCGCCGACCGCGATCAATGTCGCGCCTGCCGCTTCAGCGAGGCTGCGCGCGAACTCGGTCTTGCCGGTGCCGGGCGGCCCGTGGATCAGGATGTTGACTCCCGGCGCCCGCATCGCGGCCGCGCCGCGCAGCAAGCCGACGAGCAGGTCGCTGCACGCGCGCGCCTGAGGGAAGGCGTCGAGCGACAGCGTCCCGCGCTGGCGTGCGCCGACCATCGCGGCGACGATCTCCTCGCCGTCGACGATGCCGCGATCGAGCAGCCGGTCGAACCGCCAGCTGGTCTCGATCCGCGACGCTTCCAGATGCTCGCGGCTGAACTCGAACAGCCCCAGCCGCATCACCGGACTGGTGCGCGCGGCGGATGCGTTGGTCGCGCCGGCCATCACGCCCAGCGTCGTCGCCATATCGACCTGTGCCCGGGCCATTGCCCGCGCCAGCGCATGCGCGCGCGGCCGGCGCTCGAACACCAGCGCCAGCGTCAGCAGTTCCCGGTCGAACTTGTCGAGCTCGAGAAGGTTGGCAAGCGCCGTGGCGAGATCGACCAGCGGGTCGGTCTCGTCTGGCGCCGCTATCGCTTGCGCCACTGTAGCGTCCAGCCAGCGGATATCGGTCAGCACGCCTTCCACGGGCGCGCCGGTCAGCCAGGTCGCATTGGTCTCGGCCCATTCGGTCAGCGCGCGGCCGACCGTGACGGACCCTCTGTAAGTATCGATCAGGTGGCGCAACAGCGTCGCCACCAGGCGCAACTCGCCCATGACATCTCCTTCGCGCCGCACGCGCGCAACAGCGCACGCCTACGGCAGCTCGTTCAGTGGTTGTGGAGATCGGCGCGCCCGATGCCCGCGGGCCGGCGCGCAAGGGCTTGCGCTAGGGCTGGCGCGGGACGCGGACGGAGCGGAGCCCCGTTATGATCTTGCGTCCAAACATGCAGTGTCCTCACATATCGGGCGGACTCGCCACCCGAGGCAGGGCCCGTTACGCCCGCGCACCGATAACGTCAAGCATCGCGGCCAAGCATCATGCTTGCCGCCGCCACACGACACGTTACACCGGCGGCAAACAGGGGATTGATCGATGGCGACGGTAATGGCGGAAGAGTTGCGGCCGGATCCCAGCCCATCCGATATCCGGTTGGTCATCGCCGCCTCGTCGCTCGGCACCGCGTTCGAGTGGTACGATTTCTTCATTTACGGCACGCTCGCCAAGATCATCGGCGCGGCGTTCTTCCCGGCGGGGAACGAGATGGTCCAGACGCTGCTCGCCTGGGCGGGGTTCGCGGTCGGCTTCGGTTTCCGTCCGTTGGGTGCGGTGCTGTTCGGCTATCTCGGCGACAAATTGGGCCGAAAATATACGTTCCTCGTCACCATCACTTTGATGGGCATCGCCACAGCCGGAGTCGGGCTGGTCCCGCCGGCCGCCCAGATCGGCCTATGGGCGCCCGCGATCATCATCCTGCTGCGCGTGGCGCAAGGGTTGGCGCTGGGCGGGGAATATGGCGGCGCGGCGATCTATGTCGCCGAGCATTCGCCGCCGGGCAAATCGGGCTTCTATACCAGCTTCATCCAGGCTTGCGTCGCGGGCGGGTTCATCCTCAGCCTCGCGGTGGTGCTGCTGACCAAGCTCGCGGTGACCGAGGCGGCCTGGGCTGCCTGGGCATGGCGCTTCCCGTTCCTGTTCTCGCTGGTGCTGCTCGCGGTGTCGCTGTGGATGCGGCTCAAGCTCAGCGAAAGTCCGGTGTTCAGGGCGATCAAGGAAGCGGGAGAGACGGTCAAGAATCCGATCGTTTCCAGCTTCACGTACCCCGGCAACCTCAAGCGGCTGTTCGTCGCCTTGTTCGGCGTCGCCGCCGGGCTGACGGTGATCTGGTACACCGCTTTATTCTCGACCCTGTCGTTCCTGACGGTGACGATGCGGGTTGAGGAAACTACTGCGCAGTTGATTGTCGGCGTGGCCGGCGGTGCGGGATTGTTCTGGTTCATCTATTTCGGGCGCCTGTCCGACCGCGTCGGCCGCAAGGGTCCGATCGTGATCGGCTATGCGGTGACCCTGGTCCTGCTGTTCCCGATCTTCTGGGTGATGGGCAGCGCCGCCAATCCTGCGCTTGCCCATGCCGCCAAGCGCGCGCCGGTGGTCGTCTCGGGCCCGCATTGCACCTATGATCCGTTCGCCGCGAAACAGGTCGACGAATGCGGCCAGCTGCTCGACTATTTTTCCAAAAAGGGCATCGCCTATACCAAGGACACCACGCCCGCGATCGCGGTGATCATCGGGGGAGACGCGGTGTCCGATACCAGTCCGGCCGGGCTCGACGCGGCACTCGCCGCCAACGGCTACAAGCTCGACAAGGTGCGGCCGACGGCGATCGGCATCGCCGTCATCATCTTCGCGATGCTGGTGATGGGCGCACTGGCCGGCGCGACTTATGGTCCGGTCGCGGCCCTGCTCGCCGAGATGTTTCCGGCGCGCATCCGCTATAGTTCGATGTCGATCCCCTATCATATCGGTACCGGCTATTTCGGCGGCTTCCTGCCGTTCATCAGCCAATATATCGTCGCCAAGACCGGCAATCCCTATGCCGGGCTATGGTATACCTGGATCGTGGTGCTGATGGCGCTGTTGGTGTCGCTCTGGGGCCTCAAATGGAAAGGCGACAAGCTTCCGGATTGATCCGTCCGGGGGTGGTACGCCGCGCGGCCTCCCGCTAGGCAGCGCGGATGTTCGATCTTCCCCTTCGCCTGCGTCGCGATGCCGACGCGCTCGCGGCCAATTGGCGCGCGCTGGCGCGCATGAGCGGGACGGCCGCGTGCGGCGCGGCGATCAAGGCCGACGGCTATGGTCTCGGCGCCGCCTGGGTCGCGGAGACGCTGGCGGCGGCGGGATGCCGCGATTTTTTTGTCGCCACCTGGGCCGAGGCCGCTGCGCTCGCACCGCTTCAATTGCCCAGCCTGTCGGTGTTCCATGGCGTGCGGGACGAGGACATGGAGTTAGCGCTGTCGGGCATCGCGATGCCGGTGCTCAATACGGCCAAGCAGGCGGCGCGCTGGCGCGGTGCCGGCGGAGGCGCGTGCCATGTCATGCTCGACACCGGCATGAACCGACTCGGGCTGGGCGAGGACGATCTCGCCGCCGACGCGCTCGACGGCCTCGCGATCGACACGTTGATGAGCCATCTCGCCTCGGCCGATGAGGATAGCGCGCAGAATGGCGAGCAGCGCGGCCGGTTCGTCGCAATGGCCGAACAGGTTCAGGCGCGGCGGCTGAGCCTCGCCAATTCGGCCGGGATCGCGCTGGGGTCGGATTACACTTTCGATCTCATGCGGCCAGGGCTCGCGCTTTACGGCGGCGTTCCGCGGCCCGAATTGGCGAGCGTCATAGCGCAGGTCGCTTTCCCCGAAGCGCAATTGCTCCAGCGCCGCACTGTGCGAGCGGGAGAAGCGGTCGGGTATAATGCGACCTGGATCGCGCCGGTCGATACCGAAGTCGCGATCCTCAACTACGGCTATGCCGACGGCTATTTCAGGGGCTTTTCAGGGCGCGGTTCTGCGCTGATCGGTTCTGAGGTGCTGCCGCTACTCGGCCGTGTGTCGATGGACCTGATCGCGATAGATGTGACAGGGCATGATGTCGGCGAGGGCGACTGGCTGACGATCGACTTCGACCTGCCGCGCGCCGCGGCGGAATCAGGCATGTCGCAATATGAACTGCTGACGGGGCTGGGGCGCCGGTTCGATCGGATGGGTTGACCGGTCGCGTTCGAACTGATGCTGCCCGCGGCGGGTTTGCAATCCCCAAAAAAAAGGGCCGCCTCTTGCGAGACGGCCCTTTTTTATTTGTCTTTGCTGGTTAGCGGAACTTGAGCTTGAAGCCGGCGTAGAAGAATCGACCGACGTTGTCGTAGATCGAGCTGCCCGCGCCAGTGCCGGTCAGCAAGAACGGCGGCTTGGTATCGAACAAATTGTCGACGCCAGCATAGAACTCATACTTCTTGCTGATCGTCGCGCCGAGTCGAACGTTGTGATACCATGTGGCCGGGTACCAGACTTCGGCAGTGAGATCGGCGTTCTGCGGCGGGTTGCCATTGAACGAGTGCTGCGCCTCGTAGGTGCCGATCGTCATCTTGCCGATATAACGTGCCTGGTACCGCAGGCTGAACCCACCCTGAGTCTCGTAAGCGACAGACGCCTGCGCCTCGAACTGCGGATCGCCCAGTTCGCTCAACTGACGGTCTGGTTTGTTCGGGTTGACGGGATCGAGGTAGTTTGTCTTTTCAAACACATATGTCCCGATACCGCGAAGCGATAAACGACCGCCCAGAACGGTGCGGGTATACGACAAGTCAGCGTCCAAACCGCGAGTTTGTTGCCGCGCGAAGTTAACTGGACCCGACGAGCCGACATAGGGCGTCGCGAATTCGTGGGTTGTCGAGTCACGCGGATTGAGCAGCGCGCAATATTGGTTGTTCAGCGACGAGGCATCGTAGCATTGGTTGAGGATTGTCTGCAGGCTCAGTGACTGGATCAGGCTCTTCACGTTGATATTATAATAGTCGAACGTCAGCACGAGGCCGGGCGCAAAGCGTGGAGTGATCACCGCGCCGTAAGTCCAGCTGTTCGACGTCTCCGCCGTTAGCTGCGAATTGCCGCCGTCCAGATAGCTGAGCGTCTGGGTACGCGCCGGGGTGTTGACGAACCCGACCGGGACGCCAGCAGCCAAACAATTGGCCTTGCGGTTGGTGCTGCCGCCGGTGCCGTTGTTGATGTTGGCGATGTCACACGGATCGCCGACCGAGGCGAAGTTCTGTGACAATGGTGAAAACAGATCGCTTTGGGTCGGCGCACGCACCGACTTCGAGTAACCCGCGCGGAACCGGATGTCCCTGACCGGTGCCCAGATTCCCGACACGTTGTAAGTCCATACCGTGCCGGTCGCCGTGTTGTAGTCCGATACGCGACCGGCCCCGGCGATCGTCAATTCCTGCGCAAACGGCAGATCCTTGAGGATCGGGATGTTGATTTCCGCAAACGCTTCCTTGACCTCCAAGGCCGGCGGCAGGAATGGCTGGATGGCGTTGAGGAAAGTGCCGCCCGACTGAGTCAGGGCGTCATAGACCGAACGCGCGGTTTCGCGACGGTACTCAGTGCCGATGTTGAACGCGACTGGGCCACCCGGCAACGAGAAGAGCTGCGAAAGGTCGCCGGTGAGGTTCGCCGTGATGTCGAGCTCGGTAGCGCGCTCGACGCGGGTTGCGGTCGTGTTGATGAACCGCAATGCGGCGGCCGACGGTGCACCACTGCCGAACAGGTTGATCGGCACGCAGTCCGGACGAACGTTGCCGCCCGCACCCGCGTTGATCCCACAGATGACCTTCTGTCCGTTCGCGCCGGTGGCGAAGTTGCTGCCGCTAAAGCCGGCCGGCGCCACCACGGCGTTTTCTGCAAGCAGGAACCCGTCAAGGTTGCCATTGAGATCGAACAACTTAAGGTTGTTCAACGACGTCATGTGCGTGTCGAGTTGCCCATAATTGACCGCCACTTCGTAGCGCCAATCCTCATTGAACGTGCCCTCGACGCCGCCGACGATACGGAAGGTGTCGCGACGATGCAGTTCGCCACGGCCGCCGAAGTCGACGTTGAACCGGCTGAGCGTCAGCAACCCGGTCGCCGGGTTGGCGCAACGACCGATCGACTGCAGTGTCTGCAGCGCCTGATTGCTCAGGAACGGATTGTTGCAGCGAAGTTCCTTGATTGCCGCGAACTGCTCGTCGGTGGTCGCGAAGAACCCGGCCAGCGAGCCCTGGAAGAAGCTTGGCTGACCCTCCTGGTTGGCGTTGATGCGGACGAACTTGGCTTCGACGAACGGCTTGAACGCCGGCGAAACATCGAAATGCGCCAACAGGCTGACCGATATGCGCTCGAGCGCTGGATCGAGCTGACCGGTGTTGTTCAGCGTCGAGCCAAGGCCGCCCACGGTATTTGAACTGATGCCGTTGGTGATGTCGCGGAAGTCGATCGTCGGCTGACTGAGCGCCAGCGAACCGTCCGGCATGAACATGTAGCGCTCGGCGTTGTTTGCCGACGCGCCGGTTACTCGGCTGGCGCGGCACCTGCCGGCCAGGATGCTACCGGCTGCCGGGCCGCCGGCCGCAGTGCTCGGGCAGATCGCGGTCAACTCGCCGCCGTCCGAGATAGAGCCGTTGCGAACGCCTCTGTAGAAATGCTGGTCGATGATGCCGTTCGAGCCGCTCGTGCCATCGAGAGTCGTATCCGAATCCGTGTTGAACTGGTTGCGGCCGCTGAACGCACCCGTCAGATAGTCGCGATCGGTCAGGTAGAGCGCGTTGTTCTTCGAATATTCGGCGGCGACGGCGATGTTGCCCCGGCCACCTGCAAAATTCGTACCCGCAGCGATCGACCCGAAGTAGCTGCCCCGGTCGCCTCGCGACGAAATGCCGCCTTGGCCTGAGATTTTGATGCCGGTGAAATTACGCTTCATAACGAAGTTGACGACGCCGGCGACTGCGTCCGAACCATAGACGGCCGAGCTGCCGCCGGTGACGATGTCGACACGTTCTAGCAAGTCATCCGGAATGGTATTGGTGTCGACCAGATAGTCACCCGGCGATGCTGTGACATGACGACGACCGTTAACCAGCACCAGGGTGCGGGCGGTGCCCAAGCCGCGAAGGTCGAGCAGGTTGAGGCCCGAGGTTCCGATGAACCGGGTCGAGTTCGCTTGGCTGAACGTCGAGCGAAGCGCAGGCAGGTTGTTGAGTGCGTCACCAATGTTGAGCTGGCCGTTGGAAAGCAGATCTTCGGGAGTGACCGTCGTGATCGGAACGGGTGACGACAGAGTCGGGCGAGCAATGCGCGAGCCCGTGATGATAATCTCGTCCTTGTTCGGCTTGCCGTCGTCGGTAGCAGCGGTTTGAGGATCGGTCTGTGGTGCGGCGGCCAGGACCGGAGTTGCATTAGGCGTGTCGGACTTTGCCTGGGCGACTGCCGGCAATGCCGCCAGAACGCCAACGAGCGCGGTCGCGCCCAGAAAACGCTGGATGTTCATAAATAAGGCCCCTTGCTTTCGAGGTCTAGATGCCTCGGTTCAGCAATAGAACCTCTCCGGCCTCATTCATGCAAGGTTAAGCATCACACGACGCCCGAACTTCCAGCGGGACAGTGGTAAATCTGCAACGCGACTTGGCGAAGCTTACGCCACTCTTGTCGATTGTGTAATTAAAGAACCCAACGAGCTAATTCTCACCGCTCAATACACATCGCGATTCCCATTCCGCCGCCGATGCAGAGCGTCGCCAACCCCTTTTTCGCGTCGCGCTTCGCCATTTCGTAGAGCAACGTGGTCAGTACGCGCGCGCCCGACGCGCCGATCGGGTGGCCGATCGCGATCGCGCCGCCATTGACGTTGACCTTGTCGGGATCCCAACCGAGTTCCTTGCCGACCGACAGCGCCTGCGCGGCGAAGGCTTCATTGGCTTCGATCAGGTCGAGATCGGCGATCGACCAGCCGGCTTTTTCCAGCGCGCGGCGCGTCGCCGGCACCGGGCCGATGCCCATGATCGAGGGGTCGACGCCCGCCGACGCCCAGCTCGCGATCCGCGCCAGCACCGGGGCGCCGCGCTTCGCCGCCTCGTCGGCGGACATCACGACCAGAGCGGCGGCGCCATCGTTCAGGCCCGAGGCATTGGCCGCGGTCACCGTGCCGTCCTTCTTGAACGCCGGGCGCACGCCCGACACGCTGTCGATCGTCACGCCAGCGCGGATATATTCGTCATCGGCGACCACCGTGTCGCCCTTGCGGCCCTTGATCGTGACGGGCACGATCTCGTCGCGGAAGCGACCCGACGAGCGCGCGGCGTCGGCTAAATTCTGCGAGCGGACGGAGAATTCGTCCTGCATCTCGCGCGTGATCTGATATTGTTCGGCCAAATTCTCGGCCGTGATCCCCATGTGATAGCCGTTGAACACGTCGGTCAGGCCATCGCGGATCATCGTGTCGATCAGTTCGAGTGTCCCCATTTTCTGTCCGGCGCGGATGGTTTGGGCATGCGCGCTCAGCGACATCGATTCCTGCCCGCCCGCGACGACGATCCGCGCGTCACCCGTCGCGACCGCCTGTGCCGCCAGCGCCACCGTGCGCAGGCCCGATCCGCATACCTGGTTGACGCCCCAGGCGGGGATTTCCTTGGGCACACCAGCTGCCATCGACGCCTGGCGCGCCGGGTTCTGGCCTTGGGCGGCGGTCAGCACCTGGCCCAGGATGACTTCGGACACGTCCTCGCCCGCGACTCCCGCCTGCGCCAAAGCCGCCTCGATCGCGATGCGGCCAAGCTCGTGCGCGGGAGTCCCGCCGAACGCCCCCATGAAGCTGCCGACCGGCGTGCGCTTGGCGGCGGTGATGACGATGTCGGTCATGAAAGACTCCGGAAGTGGGATGTTGATGTCAGCGGCTATCTAGGCGCGCTTTAACCACTGTGCCAGCGGCTCCCACAATTGGACTTTGGCCCGGCCGCCGACGATCATGCCGACATGCCCCGAACCCAAATCGTGGCGATCGGCCAGGTCGGCGGCGCTTTCCTTGGGGACGATGCGGTCGCTCAGCGAGACGAATTCGACCGCGGGGCAGGGCAAAGCGTGCGGATCGACCGACCGATCCGCGACGGTCCAGCCGCCGTTGCCGGTCAGGTCGTCGCCGACGAACTCCTCGAACAGCTGCCGACCGGCTGCATAAGGCAATGGCGCACCGGCATTCGCCCAATCCTCCAGTGCGATGAACCCATTCCAGCCCGGGCTGCCCGGTTCCATGCGCCCGAATGCTTCATACTTGCTCACCGTGCGCCCTGGGTCGAGCCGCCAGAACCCGGTTTGCAGCACTTCCATCGGGACCAGCCCCATCGCTTCGCAGGCCGGCTTGGCCGATTGCCACAGCCCATCGATCGCCGCGCGCCCGCCGCCGAAGCCGGCGAAATGCCAGGGCGTGGCGATCAACGCGAGCCCGGCGACGCTGCCGGTCGCCGCGGCGCCCAGGGCTAGCGTGCCGCCAAGGCAATAGCCGACCATCAACGGCGGCTCGTCGAACCTGGCGATCAGCGGCAGCAGGATACGCTCGACATGCGCGGTCACGTCCATCGCGCGATCGGCCGGCGACGGCTCGCCCCAATCGAGCAGATACGGATGCAGTCCGTGTTCGCTGCACCAGCGCAACAAGGAATTTTGCGGCGCAAGATCGAGGATGAAGGGTGGGTTGATGAGCGATGGCACGAAAATCACCTTGCGGCCGCCGCCGCCGTAATCGCGCAATCTCGCCCGACCGGCCCTGAAACGCACTGGCGCAGATCGTTTTTTCGCCGCCCGCGGCGCCTCCTGATACGCTTTCAGCCCGGCCAAGGCGGCGGCACGGCGTTCGGGTGATGCTGCTGTCTCTTCGCGCAACATGTCGAGGAACAAGGGTAAGGGACGCGGTCCATGTTGCGGTGCGTCATGCATTGATGGTACAGCCGCGACAAATCATTGGAGGGGCGTCCCCATCATGAAGAAGCAGGCGGCCACTGACGGCCCGGTGATCATCAAGAAATACGCCAATCGTCGACTCTATAATACCGAAAGCTCGTCCTACATCACGCTCGACCATCTCGCCGCGATGACGCGCGAAGGGCGCGATTTCAAGGTCGTCGACGCCAAGACCGATGAGGACATCACGCACAACGTGCTGACCCAGATCATCATGGAAGAGGAAGCGCGTGGCCAGACGATGCTGCCGGTCAATTTCCTCCGCCAGCTGATCGCGATGTATGGCGATTCGATGCAGGCGTTCGTGCCGAGCTATCTCGAAGCGTCGATGGACAGTTTCCGTCGCAATCAGGAACAGTTCAAGTCGGCGGTCGAGGGCGCGTTCGCCAACTCGCCCTTCGCCGAGATCGCCAAGCGCAACATGGCGATGTTCGAAGCGGCGACCTCGGCATTCAAGCCGCAGGCGGGCATGGGTGCCACTCCCGCCAAGCCGGCAGAAAGCGACGACGACGTCTCCGCGCTCAAGGCGGAATTGGCCCGCCTGCAGGAAAAGATCGACAAGCTCGGCCACTAGCCGTTGGGCTTTTCGTCGAAACAGATTGCCGAGGCGGTCGCGGCTGCGCTGGCGCTGACCGCGCTGGCCGCAGGGGTTATCGATTGGCGTCATCGCAAGCGCGACAATCTCGATCGCGTGTCGTTGCTCGACTGGCGCAACATCCAGGTGTTCGCGCTGATCAGCGCGATCATTGCCGCGGCGGTGGCGTTCCAATTGTAGCCGGCACATTGCGGGCGGGCAGGTCGCGGCGCAGATAGACCAAGGTGCGATAATCGGCGCGCGGCACGCTGTAGATCACGCGATAGCCGCCCAGCGCTGCCTTCAGCGCGGCCAGGCTGCCCGGGTTCCAGATGTTTAGGAGCCGCGTCGAGGTGACGATCACCGGCGGCCGCGTCGCGAGGATGCGCCGGACCTCCGCTGCCTCGTCGATCCCGGTCGCGCCCTGCTCGGTGGTATAGGCCAGCAGATTGGGAAAGGCGTAGCGCGTCGGCAGGCACGTGCCGGCGCGCTCGTAGGTGAAGGTGTCGCCGATAAAGACATAGGGGCAGCCACCATGGCTATTGGCCTTGACCAATGCCGCCACGGCGTAGGCACCCTCGCCATCGTTGCTCTTGATTCCGCGCTCGACCACGTTGAGCAGCAGCCCGAGCGCCAGTGTCGCGATGAGCAGCCGCGACGACCGGCCCAGCGCGCGCGCCGCGACGACCGCAATCGGCGCCACCAGCGGCAGCGCGTAATGGTCGAAGAACGTGCCGATCAGCAGGAACCCGCCGCCGGCGGCCGCCAGCCAGCCGAACCCGATCAGGGCTTCTTCGCGTTGGTCGGCGCGGGGGCGCCACGCCCAGGCGATCGCCGCCGACACGATCAATGGCGACAGGGTCGCGACGATGCCGAGCAGTCGCATCGCCAATTGGTCGGCCGGATAGCCCGCGCGCAGGAAGATCGAGGTGACGTTGGCGAACCAGAAGGCGTCGAACGCCTGCAGACCGAGGTGCCAATAACATGCGCCGATTGCCAGGGTCGGTGCCAATCCCGCCAACGCCCATATCAAGCCGGCGCCCGCAAGCATCGCCCAGCCCACGCCCGCGCGACGCAGATACCAGAGATGGGCGCAGCCGATAAACGCGCCTTCGATCGCGGGCGTGTATTTGGTCTGGATTGCAAGCCCGCCGAGCAGGCAGGCCAATGCCCCCCAGGCGATGATCGCGCGAGTCGCGCCAGCCCGCGCGCGATCGGGCAAGTGGAGCGCGATCAGTGCGGCGCCGGCGACGAACAGGTTGTAGAAGACCGGCGATTGCCCGCCGCGCCCGCCCAGCAACGGCAGCCAGATCAGATACGCTGCCCCCGCCGCAAGCGCCCCGGTCCGGCTCGCCCCCGTCCGCAATGCCGCGCGCCAAACGATATAAGCAGTCGCGGCGGCGAACAGGCTCGCGACCAATTGATAGGCGATCACGTCGTCGCCGGGCAGCAGCCGCATCGCGGCATAGAGCAGGAACAACCCGACCGGCTTGCGGTCCCAGATATCGAGATAGGGTATCGCGCCGTGCAACATGCGGTCGCCGACCAGCAGATAATATTGCTCGTCGACATGGATGACTGGATTGCCGAAGTCCCAGGCGCGCAAGGCGAGCGCGACGACTGCGAGCACCGCCGCCATCTGCCAAGCCTTGAGACGATCCAACCCGCCTGCGCTCAATAGAAGCGCTCCAGCGTCAGCTTGCGCTCGCCGCCGCCGCAAATGCCCAGGCGTACGATTCGGCCGGGATCGGCGACCGACCAGGTCGAGATCGGTTCGCTGGCGTAATTAGCGGTGATCGGCTGGCCGTCGACGCTGCAAATCTGATCGCCCGCTTGCCAGCCGGTGCTGGCTGCCGGGCTGCCGCGCATCACGTGGAGCACGCGCAGACGATCATTATAGAAGCCGAGCAGCAAGCCGCTGGTCGACCGCAGCGGCGGTCGGTCGACATCGGCACCGGCCGCCATCACCATCCTGCCCGCGCCGGGATCGAGCAGTACGCGATAGCGCTGGAGATAGCCCAGTCCGATTCGCCCCGCCGCGCCCATCTGCGCCGAAAAACCGCGGCCCGGTTCGATTCGCGCTTCGGCCTCGCGCACCATCGTCTCGCCGACGCGGACCGCGGGCAACACCGTCAGCTCGGATGTGACCGGGCCGGCGATGCTGTACGAAATGGTGGTGGTCGTGGTCGGCTTGACGCCGCCGACCGATTTCCAGGCCTCATCCGACATGGTGATCGTCGCGCCGTCCCCGGTGTCGACGATCATCGGGCGCAGCCTCGTACCGTCGATCGACATCTCGCTGACGTAGAATTGATCGCGCAGGGCCATTGCCAGTGGTGCGGTCTGGCCAGGAAAGGGCAGGCGGCCGCTCGGCAACAAGCGGAAACGCTGCGCGGCGAAGTCGATATCGAGCGCATAGCGGCGCAACAGGTCGCTGCCGATCACCGCGTCGATCGTGGCGCCGTTGCCGGTGGCGCCGCCGGGCAAGTCGAGCACCCCGAGCCGCCCGCCGCTCCGCGTCAGTCCGCCGATCGCAAGGATGCGCCCGTTGATCTGGCCCATCGCGACCGTGCCACCAATCCCGACGCCTTCGCCGCCGCCCGAGACTTTCAGCCCGGCGCGGCTGGCGAAGCGGCGCGACACGACCGACAGGCTGAACCCGGTATCCAGGATCGCGGTGACCGGGCGGCCATCGACCGTCATCTTGAACTGGATCTGGTTGCCCGGCGTGAGGTCGAACGGCACCCATTGCGCTTCGGCATCGGGCGATAGCACGACGCGCTCGACCGGCGGCTCGGGCATGGCCGGCGACATCGCCCCGCCCAACGGCAAGGCGGCGAACATCAGCAAGGGCAGCATGCGGCGGCGCATGCGTCCCGCTTATACCTGTCGCGACCCCACGGATACGGGGTAAAATGCTCATTAACCGCGTTGTTGGAGTCTGTCTCAGCGAAGCTGCAACCGACCCTCGCGGTTAGCGCCTTCCGAGCAGAGGCTCAGAGGCAAGCCTCTAGGAACGCCTGGTCGAACCCGAACTGGCGCGCCTTTTCCAGCGTGTAGGGGCGCAATCCCATGGCGCGATATTCGCCGACGATCTTACCGTCGGCCGATTCGCTCTGATATTCGAACTTGAACAATTCCTGCGTCACGATGACCGGCCCTTCCATGCCGATCACCTCGGTGATGTTGGTCACGCGGCGGCTGCCGTCGCGCAAGCGCTTCACCTGGACGATCATGTCGACCGAATCGGCGATCTGGCGGCTGATCGCTTCCTTGGGGATCTTGATGTCGCCCATCAGCACCATGTTCTCCATACGGCCCAGGCATTCGCGCGGGCTGTTGGAGTGGAGCGTACACATCGATCCATCGTGACCGGTGTTCATCGCGGCGAGCAGGTCGAAACATTCCGACCCGCGAATTTCGCCCAGGATGATGCGGTCCGGCCGCATACGCAGTGCGTTCTTGACCAGGTCGCGAATGGTGATCTCGCCCTGGCCTTCGAGGTTGGCGGGACGGGTTTCGAGCGGCAGCCAATGTGGCTGCTGCAGCCGGAGTTCCGCCGCGTCCTCGATCGTCAGCACGCGCTCGCCCGGGTCGATCATCTTCGACAAGGCGTTGAGCATCGTCGTCTTACCCGAGCCGGTACCGCCCGAGATGACGACGTTGAACCGGCACGCGCCCGCGATCTTGAGCGCGGTCGCCATCTTCTGCGACATCGAGCCGAAGCCCGCCATCATGTCGAGTGTGATCGGCTTGTTGGAGAATTTACGAATCGAGATCGCGGTGCCGCGCAAGCTGAGCGGTGGCACGATTACGTTGACGCGGCTGCCGTCCTTGAGGCGGGCATCGGCCAGCGGCGTAGTCTGGTCGACGCGGCGGCCGACCGAGTTGCAGATGCGTTGCGCGATCTGGAACAGATGCTCCTCGTCGCGGAACTGGATCGGCGCGATTTCCAGCCGGCCCTTGCGTTCGATGAACGTCTGGTTGGGGCCGTTGACCATGATATCGCTGATATCGGGGTCGGCGATCAGCTCTTCCAACGGGCCCAGGCCGAGCAATTCGTCGACCAGCACCTTTTCGAGCGCGAATTGCTCGCGGCGGTTGAGCGTGAGCTTGAGCTCGGCGAGCACCTCGCCGATGATCGGGCGGAATTCCTCGGCCAGCTCGTCCTTGTTGAGCGTAGCGGCGGCCTCGGGATCGACGCGTTCGAGCAGGCGCGGCAGCACCTGTTCCTTGATCTTGTGGACCGATGCCTCGAACCCTTCCGCCTTCATACCGGCGGCTTCGCCACTGGAATTCTGGCGTTCGGTCAGGCGTGCCATCGCGTCGCCGTTGCTGCCCGGCATATTGCCCGGCAGATCGGCGTCAATCTCACTCGTATCGGGAAGCGGCGGGAACTGCTCGCCAGTATCGGCGGCGGGCTGGGCACCCCCACCTTGCATCGGACGCGCCACGCCGAAGGCCGGCCTTGCAGCCTGCCCGGCACCCAATCCATTACGGCGTCCGAACGCGCTCATGCCCCTCGATCCTTCATGGTCAGGTCCGGTTCGTAGGGGCTAAGCTTTGACAATTTCCTAACCAAGGCGATGCCGGGCTAAGCTGGGCTTGGCGACATTGGGGAGGCGGGGATGCATCGAACGATATTGCTCGGACTGACACTGCTCGCGACCGGGGCTGGGTCGGCGCCGGTGCCGGCGATGCCGGGCTGGCTCACGGGATGCTGGAGCGAGCAGAAAGGCCCCAACTGGACCGAGGAATGCTGGACGAGCCCGCGCGCCGGCAACATGCTGGGGAGCGGCCGCAATGGGCGCGGCGACGACCTCCGATCATGGGAAGCGATGCAGATCGAGCGTGGGCCGGACGGCAGGCTCGTCTTCTACGGCTCGCCGAGAGGTGCGCCGCGCGTCGCTTTTCCGGAACTATCGTCAGGGCCACGCGAGATCGTCTTCGTCAATCCGCAGCACGATTATCCGCAACGCATCCGCTATTGGCGCGAGGGGATGGACTTGGCGGCGGAAACCAGCCTGATGGACGGGACCAAGGCGTTTCGCTGGCGGTATAAGCGGCAGCTGGGAAGCTGAGGCTCTCCCCGTACGGCTAAAAACGCTTCCCCGGCGAAGGCCGGGGCCCAGCCGCGGTGAATTCTCGACGGCGGGGTGCCATCGCGTCGTCACGAAACTAGGCCCCGGCCTTCGCCGAGGAAGCGTTTAAACGCGGACTGGTTGGGTCCGATCCACCGGATACGGCCTGCCGCTCGTTGCAAGCAGCGGGCCTCGTCATTGGTCGTGAACGGCGGGTTTACCCAGCCTGCTCAGCCAGCACCGTCAGCCCGCTCGCCGACACTTCGGCGAATCCGCCCTTGATCGGCACCAACTCGGGCTCGGCCTTGTCGGCGCGATAGATCGCCAGATTGCCGTCGCGAATCGTCGACATGAAGGGCGCATGGCCTTCCAGCACGCCGAAATCGCCCTCGGTGCCCGGGACGACGACCTGATAGACTTCCTCCGAGCGGAGCAGCTTTTCGGGCGTGACGAGTTCGAAATGCAGCATTGCCTTGTTCCTAAATCCCCTCTCCCCTTGTGGGAGAGGGAGGGGCCCGCTCGGCGCAGCCGAGTGGGAGGGTGCGGGGGCGAGCCGAAGGCTCGCGCGGCGCTAAAACGCCGCTCCCCTCATCCAAGCTTCGCTAGGCGGCAAGCCGCCAAGCTACGCTATCCTTCTCCCACAAGGGGAGAAGGAAGAGAGTGTTACGCCTCCGCGGCCATCTTCTCGGCCTTGGCGATGACGCCGTCGATGCCGCCGACCATGTAGAAGGCCGCTTCGGGCAGGTGATCATACTCGCCGTTCACTACCGCCTTGAACGAGCGGATCGTGTCCTCGATCTGCACGAACTCGCCCGGGATGTTGGTGAACACCTCGGCGACGTGGAACGGCTGGCTGAGGAAGCGCTGGATCTTGCGCGCACGGCTGACCGTCAGCTTATCCTCTTCCGACAGCTCGTCCATGCCCAGGATGGCGATGATGTCCTGCAGCGACTTGTACTTCTGCAGGATCGACTGGACCGCGCGCGCCGTCTCGTAATGCTCTTGGCCGACGATGCGCGGTTCGAGCACGCGGCTGGTCGAATCGAGTGGGTCGACCGCCGGATAGATGCCGAGCTCAGAGATCGCGCGGTTGAGCACGGTGGTCGCGTCCAAATGGGCGAACGAGGTCGCCGGCGCCGGGTCGGTCAAGTCGTCCGCGGGGACGTAGAC
>Ga0157371_10000286_pt1 | contig 68502 bp, 67 predicted proteins | sample C45metaG_FD_113462 | JGI IMG/M metagenome (GOLD analysis project Ga0157371, IMG submission 113462) | Corn rhizosphere microbial communities from Kellogg Biological Station, Michigan, USA - C4-5 metaG | ecosystem: Host-associated > Plants > Roots > Rhizosphere > Soil | place: USA: Michigan...
CTTCTGTTAATTCTAAAAACATAACGTTTTGTTTAATTAGTTAGCGGCTAAATATTCAGCTACGCCAGTTCTGTTTGCGTTCATTGCTTCTTTTCCTTCTTCCCAGTTTGCAGGACAAACTTCGCCATGTTTTTGAACGTGAGCGTAAGCATCAATTAAACGTAAATATTCTTTAACGTTCCTACCTAGTGGCATATCGTTAACGCTTTCGTGGAAAACCTTACCGGTTTCGTCGATTAGGTAAGTCGCTCTGAAAGTTACGTTAGAACCAGAGAACGATTCATTTCCTTCTTCATCGTAGTTAACTTCCTGATCTAAAATATCTAAGATGCCAGATAATTGTCTGTGGGTATCCGCTAAAATCGGATAAGTAACACCTTCAATACCACCATTATCTTTTGGCGTATTTAACCAGGCGAAGTGAACTTCGTTGGTATCGCAAGATGCACCGATTACAATTGTATTTCTTTTTTCAAACTCAGGTAATGCAGCCTGGAAAGCGTGTAATTCTGTAGGGCAAACGAAAGTAAAATCTTTTGGATACCAGAATAATAATACTTTGCTATTTTTGTTTACAGCTTCTTCAAATACGTTGATTTTCAAGTCATCACCCATGTCTGACATTGCATCAATACTAACACTCGGGAATTTTTTACCTACTATTGCCATAATTTTTTGTCTTTAATTTTGTTGGCACAAAGTTAAGGCTAAAAGCGGAGTCAATCAACCCCGATCTACTAATAGTTAATTGTATTTATTGATAACGATATAGACGAAAACTATATTGTTTATGTGAAGTATAGCGGAGGTCTATTTCAGTTCTTTGCTGTCATGCTGAGTCACGAAGCTATCTGCGTTTATTTATTAAAAGTGGCCGTCATCTCGACTGAAGCGTAGCGAAATGGAGAGATCTAAGGAGATAGATTTAGCTTCGCTGAGCACTACGTGGTTCTCGACTGCGTTACACTTCGCTCGAAATGACGGCCGGAATGGAAGGTTACTTCTTCAACGTATTCTCATACAGTTTAAATATCCTTTTATACTCATCCGTCCAGCTGCTTGGCTCAATAAAACCATGGTCTTCTACCGGATAAACGGCAAGTTCCCAATTATTTTTGCCCAGCTCTATAAAACGCTGCGTAATGCGTACAATATCCTGAAAATGAACATTCACATCCACCATGCCGTGTGCCATTAACAGGTTCCCTTTTAATTTATCGGCAAAGTAAATCGGCGAACTCCTTTTATAGGCAATCGGGTCGTTATAAGGCTCGTTTAGAATATTCGAAGTATAGCCATGGTTATAATGTGCCCAATCGGTAACCGAACGCAAAGCAGCGCCGCTGGTAAAAACATCCGACTCGTTGAACATGGCCATCAAGGTAATAAAACCACCATAAGAGCCGCCGTATAAACCTACATGCTGAGGGTTAACGCCATATTTCTCTACCAAAAACTTGACACCATCGGCCTGGTCGGTTAAATCTTTTCCACCCATGTGGCGATAAATACCCGTACGGTGATCGCGGCCATAACCAGAACTCCCGGTATAATCGATATCGATTACTGTGTAACCATTGTCGGCCAGTAAATTATTGAACATAAATTCGCGGAAGTAAGTGCTCCAGCCAAAGTGTACATTCTGTAAATAACCCGCACCATGCACAAAAACTACTGCAGGGTGGTTTGGATGTGGATTTTCTGCTTTATAAACCCTTGCATAAACATCCGCACCGTAGCGGTTTTTAAAAGTAACCATATCGGGTTGACGCCATTTATAAGAATTAAATTCGGCAGAAGTAGATTGTGTAACCTGTACAGCTTTAGCCCCGGCTTTATTTGGCTGGAGATATAGTTCTCCTGGTTTGTCCAGGTAAGAATAATTAATGGCAAGGTATTTCTCATCGGGGGATAAGGTAATGTCATTTAAACCCTTCATGGTGGTAATCTGAGTAAGTTCACCGCCATTTACCCCAACCTTAAAGAAATTGGTAATCCCGGGATGTTCCTTATTCGCTTTGATATAAAATGTACTCGTATCTTTTGATAACTGTACCGATTGTACTTCCCATTTGCCTGTAGTAAGCTGTTTTTTATCCCCTGTTGCTACATTAACCACATAAAGGTGCGAATATCCGGTCGCTTCGCTTTGATAATAAAAGCGGTTATTATCGATCCACCCTGTGCTGCCCTGGTAAAAACCGCTAATGCCGGGACCGCCGATCCAGGCTTCATCGCGCTGGCGGTCGATCAAAGTAAATCTACCTGTTAAAGCATCTAGTTTTAAAATCCAGCGGTCTTTATTATCGGAAGAAGTAGCCACAACAATTGCAGAACTTCCATTATCATTCCAGAGCGGACCAAAGAAGTTTACTGGGCGATCCGCATTTTTCTTTTTCAAGGTATCCAGTTCTTTTGGATAATCTTTCAGGTAATCAGGCAGCTCTTTTATGCCCGTAATGGTCGAAGTCTGGATGGCATAAACCGTATCCCGTTGTGTATCATAAATAAAACCCTGGGAGGTATTTTCATTTTCGCCAACTTTTGTTCTACCCGGAATATCTTCGGTATAACCTGAGGAAGTAACATAGTTGGGAACAATGGTGTTGTGGTTGTTCTGTGCCGGCGTAGTTAATTTATAAGTAATAAAATGTCCGTCAGGGCTAATGATTACGCCATTTAAGAACTTGTCTTCAGTGTATAGTTCTTTTAAAGGTTTTGTGTCTGCCGAGCTATTCCCAAGGCGGCCTCTTCCACCGCGGGAACCGTTTTTGGCTTCCGCATTTCGTTTTTTAATAATATCGAAGAGTTCGGTTTGTTGTGCTTTTAACCATTTATCCTGTTCGGTAGCCGGTTTGCTTTCTGCTCTTCCTGGTTTTTTACCTTTAACAAAATTGGTAAGCTGTCTGGTTTCTGCTGATTTTAAATCAATCCCGAAAAGATTATCGCCCAATTGGTAAACAACGTTTCCATTAGTTAAAAAAACCGGACTGCTTTCCCTCTCCTGCGTGCTGGTTAAGCGCGTTTCCTTATTCGTTTTGAAGTTCTGTAAATAAATATCACCGCTTTTTTCTACCAAACCAAGGGAGCGGTCGGCATTGTAGGTGTAATTTAAACTCAATAGTTTTTCATCTTCCTTTTCCGCTGCTTTAAGAGGTTTAGAAGAAGTTGCCGAAACTTTGAATAATTCTTCTTTGACTTTATTTTCAGGGTTCCAGTTAAAATACAGTGTTTTGCTATCTGCCGTCCAGCGGAAATTAGTTGGCGAAATACCCATCCATTTTGGATCGCGCATAATTTTTTCGACAGTTAAAGGAGCCAGTTGTTGCGCAAAAGCATATTCGCCTGTGCAAAGCAAAAGGAAAAGTAAATATTTCTTCATGAATTTTAGGTTTGGATGCAATTTAGGCAAAGCACAAACTAATTTTAGAAGGAAATGGAAATGTTACAACCTTTGCCTAATGAATTAACCACAGATAAAAGGATGAACACAGATATTTTTTTGCAATTATGTTTATGTGTGCAAATCTGTGGCAAAAATTAGCGGATTACCCTTCCGGTTTTATCTACATTCACATCATCGAAAGGCTTTAAATATTCGTTTATGATGACTGCAAATTCGCGCCTGGTCAATACTTTTTTAAGATCGTAATTGCCGCTAAACCTATAGTTTTTGTTCCATTTTTTCTGCAGTTCTTCTTTAGTGGCTTCAATTGATTTATTGCCCACATAACAAACCATAGAAATCGTATTTTCCAGATTAATGGGAATATTCTGATGATCATCGAACCAGATCTGCGCTTTGTAATAATACGCTTTGATCGGTTCTTTAATTTCTCTATAAGTAACTTCTTTTTCGGGATTGAAATACGCTTTTCCCTGTGTAATTTCCGCTTTGATAATCCCCGTGATACCCACTTTTTGAATGGCTAACCAGTTCGAATCCGTCATTTTAACATCTTCAAAGGGCATTAATGCATGTTTACAGGCCAATAACTCGCCCTGGATCCTTTTTAAATTTGACAAACTGGTTTTGGTGTCAAAAAATGCGGCATAAGCTGCGGTTGCCCCAGCTGCTTGTCCAATTTCAAGTTGTTCTTTAGAGATATAAAGCAAATTTTCCTGATCCGGGATCAATAGGCTGTACAGGGATAAAAAGCTGGCTTCTGAAGAAATCCTGGATACTGTTGTCCGGTAAGTATTTTCGTTATAGTTTAATGGACTTGAAGACGCAGGATTTAAGGTGGATATTTTTAGTTCCGAAAGCAATTTTTCAGGGTTATCGGCCAGCACAAGAATTTTAGCCTTAATGCTTTTATCTTTGGTCAATTTCGCCTCCCAACCACTACCAGAACGTTTAATCTCTGTGTAAGGAGTGTTGTTGATGACGTTTAAAAGTAAGGTACTATCTATCACAATTACTTTCGCCCGGCTTTTTTTGTCCGGCTTAGGTTTTGGGTTTTCTAAGCTTTTTGCATTTTCCGTTTCCCGTTTTAAAAAACTTTGGTAAAAAGGCAGTAGGCCCCGTTTAGTTTCAGCAATTTTATTTAAATCCAACTGTTCTTTTTGGGTAAGCAGGATGGTTTTTACGCCAGATTTAAAAGACTGAAAAGATGCTGCATAAGCAGCATCGCCGTTTCCGATAACCAGTACATCTGTTTTTATGATTTGGGCATGGATAACCAGTGGAATTATGAATGCGAAAACAAAAAACAATCTTTTCATCTTTTATTATTAAAATTTGCTGCAATATGCTTTAAATGAATGAATTTTTAATGAAAAGGCCGCATTTTAACTAAATTTAACTTGTATTTTCAGGGGAATCGATTAGCGTAATGGCAGGTAATAATAAGTGATTATGGAACAACAGATAAAGTCGGTTTTCGATTTACAGCAAAAATATAAATTCGATTTACGCAAAACAGATGTTAAAACCCGTATCGGGAAGTTAAAATTACTTAAGCAGGCTTTAGAAAAGGCCGAAGAGGAAATATTTGCCGCTTTAGAAAAGGATCTGCGTAAAAACCGTTTTGAAAGTGCGGTAACTGAACTATATTTTACCTACGCTGAAATCGACTTTGCTATCAAAAAGTTGAAAGGGTGGATGAGACCCAAATCGGCAGGCAGAACCATGAGTAATTTTTTTGCGAGTAATAAAATTTATTATGAACCCAAAGGCATTTGCCTGATTATTGCTCCATGGAATTATCCTTTACAATTGATGATGAGTCCTTTGGTTTCGGCAATTGCAGCTGGAAATTGTGCGATCCTTAAACCATCTGAATTAAGCGAAGCTACTGCTGGCGTGATCAATAAATTAATTGCAACCACTTTTGATCCGAAAGAAATTGCCTGTTTTGAAGGTGATGCCAATGTTTCTACCGAACTGCTAAAACTTCCATTTGACCATATCTTTTTCACGGGAAGCACCACAATTGGCAAAGTGGTGATGGAGGCAGCCGCAAAAAACCTGACCTCGGTAACCTTAGAGCTTGGCGGAAAATCGCCAGCTATTGTAGACGGAACCTGTGATATTAAAAAAGCTGCCGAAAAAATCGCCTGGGGCAAATTGGTTAATGCAGGGCAGACCTGTATTGCACCGGATTATGTCCTGATCGAAGAAAATAAGCGGAATGACTTTATCGAACATTACAAAATTGCAGTCGGAAAAATGTTTGGTGAAGGCGCTGGAATTAATAAAAACGACTATGCTAAAATCATTAACGATAAACAGTTTAAGCGGTTAAATAAATTAAAAGAAGATGCGATTGCAGATGGAGCGGTATTGGCTGTTGGTGGTGAAACAGATGAGCAAAATTTAACCCTAATGCCCACACTTTTAACTTCTGTAAAGGAAAAAAGCGCCATCATGCAGGAGGAAATATTTGGACCGATTTTGCCTGTCATTACCTTTAAAAATTTACAGGAGGCCATTGACATAATGAATAGCAAAAATAAACCTTTGGCACTTTACATCTTTTCAGATAACAAACAACATCAACATAAAATCATTAACGAAACCAGTGCTGGCGGAACCTGCGTAAATGATGTACTGGTTCACATCAGTAATCCTAATTTGCCTTTTGGTGGTGTTAACAGTAGTGGGACGGGAAGCTGCCACGGTGTTTTTGGCTTTAAAACCTTTTCGCACGAGAGGGCTGTGGTTTTTCAATCAAAACTAGGTTTAACCAAGATAATTTACCCACCTTATGAAGCAAAAATGGGTTTATTGAAATGGTTGAAGAAATTGATGTAGATTTTATATCCCGCAGACCTAAGGAGATGGACGCAGATTTTGTTTTTATTACGTCACCCAACTTCGCGTACTTTGTGTTTTCTTCTCTGTTATCTTTGCGGTTAAAAGCTCGATAATTCTCCTTATTTTGGTTCCATGGATTTGGAACAGTTTAAATACCCGATCGGTCAATTTGTTGTGCCTGATATTTTCGATCAAAAACAGGTTGATACCTGGATTTCTGAAATAGAGGCATTACCTGGCCAAATTAAGAAAGCTACAGAAAATCTGACAGATGAAGAACTGAATCAAACCTATCGTCCCGGAGGCTGGACATTGCGGCAGGTTGTTCATCATGTTCCGGATAGCCATATCAATGCCTATATCCGTTTTAAGCAAGCCATTACTGAGGATATTCCGGTAATCAGGCCATATTATGAGGAACGATGGGCAGAAACGGAAGAAGCAAAAAATGGTGAAATCAAATTGTCGATTGAGCTGTTAACAGGTTTACATCAGCGCTGGGTTGTTTTTTTAAAAACATTAAAAGTAGAAGATTACCAAAGAAAATATATTCATCCGGCCCACAATAAAGAACTCACTTTGGCCAATATGCTGGGCATGTACGCGTGGCACGGAAAACACCACCTGGCACACATCACCAATACCATAACAAAATGAAAAGAATCTATTTATACGCCTTGATTTTATTTCTTGTTGGTTTTTACAGCAATGTTAAAGCGCAAAAAGATTCATCAAAAACCTTTTCTTTTGTGCTAGGCTCATGGGGAATGCAAACGCCAAAAGGAAAAATTGTTGAGCAGTGGAAGCAAAATCCAGATAAAACCCTGAGTGGAAAAAGCTACAGAATAAATGCCAAGGGCGATAGTTTGCTTACCGAAACATTACAGATCAGAAAAATAGGAAAAGATGTTTTCTATTGTTCAACGGTTGCTCATCAGAATGAAGGGAAAGAAGTATGTTTTAAACTTATCTCCACAAAAGATCAGATTTATATTTTCGAAAATGTGGCACATGATTTTCCCCAAAGAATAGTTTACCAAAACCAGGGAAAAAATGAAATGCTCGCCTGGATTGAAGGCGAGCTTAAAGGGAAAAGCCGGAAATCGGAATTTAGGTATAAGCGGCAATAGACGATTCGTCATGCTGAATTTATTTCAGCATCTTTTTAGCATGAAAGGACCTGAAATAAATTCAGGGTGACGATCACGTTAAAAAAGAGAATAATATACTAACTACCAACATGGCTGCGCTCATGGCAATCATAATGGCATCTTCAACAATAGTCAAGGTACTCATGGGTAGGTTAAATACCGCGCCCAGGCACGCGCATTGAATTTTCTTTTTATTTAAAACGCTTTCTAAAACCCCAAGGATACTGATGGTCATTACAATCAGGGTGACCCAATTCACAATAGCGGGCGATAGGTTTAATGCAAAGGACAAGCCTAAACCTAATTCGATAAAAGCATAGATATATCCCCATGTGCTGAATTTTTTAGCTACGATGTCGTACATGGCATAACTCTCCGCAAATGCTTTTAAGTTGAGCATTTTAAAGAAAGAAAAGGTTAGGAAGAAACCCGCCATAAAAATGCGCATAAACACCATAAAATTAATGGCATTATCCTGCCACGAAACGACTAACGATATTGCGGTTACATATCCAAAGATTAACAGAATGGGCTTGTATGTTTCGGCCCACGATTTTGCTTCTTCAAGCGTTTCATTGTGGTGCGCCGCAGAAATTTGATATTTGCTGTCGGCACCGCCCAAAGCTTGTTGCAGGCTATCTAAACCGATATGTTTATCCATGCTAATGGTAGCAGTATTGGCTTCTTTAGAAACCTCAACAGTGGTTACATCTGGTAAAATAAGCAGGCTACTTTTAACTTTATTTTCGCAACCGCCACAGGTCATGCCTGTGAGTTGATAGGTATGTTTCATGATTAAATTCTTTTAAGCAAATTTACCAACTTAAGGGGCCATAAGCGTTACAGAATAATCATAAATTTTTATAGAATTTTAGCTTTTGTCATTGTGAAATGGATCGTCATTTCGACCGTTGTGGAGAAATCTGTTGTGTAGGATATTTTCTTCATGACCTTAATTTCTTAATGGTATATTCCCAAAATATACTTTTGAACATTAAGAAGTGAGAAAATGCAAGGTTCAAGCTCCGTTTAAACAACTAAAACAAGTTTTTTGGTGATTCTTAACCCTTACCCCACCAACACGGAAGTCATGGTTAACGAACCGCCCACTGCTTTATCATTAAAAAACGAAACCTCTTCCTTATCGTTTTTCATTCCAAGAGTATAAATAAGCGGCAAATAATGTTCCGGAGTAGGGATGGCCAGCATGGCATCAGTACTAAGGTTGCGGTAATTGATTAAAGGTTGATAATCGCCATTTACAATTAAATTTTTGAATTTATCGTTCATTTCAATTGCCCAATCGTAACCGCCTCCGTTAATCATTTCCCAGCTTAACATACGCAGGTTGTGCACCATATTGCCGCTGCCGATAACTAGTATACCTTTTTTGCGGAGCGCATAAATTTCTTTGGCAATTTCATAATGTTGCACCGGCGATTTGGTATAATCGATACTCAGTTGCAGAACAGGAATATCTGCATTTGGATACATGTGCCTTACCACTGTCCAGGTGCCATGATCCAGGCCCCAATCGTGGTCTAAGCCAACAGGGGTTGAGTGGATTAAACCAGGTATTTCTGCTGCCAGCTTCGGATCGCCTGGAGCAGGATATTGAACATCGAAAAGTGCCTGAGGGAAACCACCAAAATCGTGGATCGTACCTGGGAAATCCATTGCAGTTACAAAAGTACCGTGGGTGTACCAATGTGCCGATACCACCAGAACTGCTTTTGGAACCGGAATATGTCTGGCCAGATCTACCCAACTTTCACTAAACTCATTGTTTTCAATCCCGTTCATAGGAGAGCCGTGGCCAATGAAAAGGGTTGGCATTAAATCCGTTTGAGGCAAGCGTTGAGTAAAGTTTCTGAATTGGGATAGTGCAGACATGCCATTTTAATTTATATCAACCATCATCCTGAACTTGTTTCAGGATCTACTTAAAATGAAAGATTCCGGGACAAGCCCGGAATGACGATCTAATGTTTTATTTTCCCTGAACAAATTCCAGGTTTAATTTGATCGCAACATCTTTTGCAACACCTGCACCGGTTGGATCATATTTAATATTATAATCTAAACGGTTAATGGTTGTAGTCGCGCCGAAACCTGCTTTAGTATTACCTTGTTGATCTTTAGCTGTACCGCCATAAACAACTGCAAATTTTACATCTTTAGTTACATCGCGGATGGTTAATTTACCACTTAACTCATAATTGTTACCGCTTAATTTTTTGAAAGAAGTACTTTCGAATTTCATTGTTGGAAATTTCTCAGCGTTAAAGAAATCATCTGTTTTTAAGTGACCATCTCTCATATCAACACCTGTAGTAATGCTGTTTACATCAACGGTAAAGGCAATTTTAGCATCAGTTAAATCTGGTTTAGAAGCGGTAACTGTTCCATCGAATTTTTTGAATGAACCATCAACAAAAGAAATGCCCATGTGTTTAACCGAAAAGTTTACAAACGAGTGCATTGGATCTATCTTCCAGCTTGTTTGTGCAAATGATGCCACACTGATTGAGGTAGCGATCAGAAATAAAAATAATTTTTTCATATCTAGTGATTTTATTTAAGTGCAAAAATAGCTGATTATCAGTCGATCAATCTTGACGTATGATAAGAAATTGTTTATAGAATAGGTTAGCTGTTCAAATCGGTTAATTGATGACTAGCTAAATGGCTAGAATTAATAAGAGGTTAATGCTTTTTGGTTCATAGCCGATAGGCCCATTGGCCATCAACCATGATCTATCTAACCATTGAGCATAAACTTTACGCCCATCTTTCATCTTACCTCTTCCATTTTACATCCTCTCAAACCTCATCTAGCGTTTTTCTGCTATCTGTTGATGCCATTTTATAAACGGAAGGTGTAATTCCGGTTACTTTTTTAAATTGTGCCGATAAGTGTGCTACGCTGCTGTAATTCAGTTGGTAGGCAATTTCGCTAAGGGTGAGTTCGCCGTAGGTAAGCATTTCTTTTGCTTTTTCTATTTTTTGAGCAATGAAATACTTCTCAATCGTTTGGTTTTCGACCTCTGAAAAAATGCTGCTTAAATTCGTATATTCCTGTTTTAACTGCTCACTGAGGTAGGCAGAAAGATTGATTTTTAAAGGTTCTTTTGTGTAATGTACCAGGTTAATGATGGCAGTTTTAACCTGTTCTGCAATCTGGGTTTTTTTATCCTCCAACAGTTCGAAACCAAAATGGGTCAGTTGCTCCGCAATTTTAGCTTTATCCTCTGCTGTAATGTTTTCGGCAAAGGTAACTTCACCAAGCTCAACCAATAGCGGTTTAAAGCCAAGCTTTTCCAGCTCGGCCTTAACCACCATTTTACAACGGTTGCATACCATATTTTTGATATGCAGTTTCATTATTTCGATTTTATGGTTTCAGAAACGTCGCCGCAATCAAACATCATGCTTCCATAATATGGATTTTCGATGTTTTCTTTTTCATTTAACCAGCTTGCCTTCGCCATCGGACAGTGCTGAACGTAAACGGTTTGGCTGTTAAATTTCAAGCCTTTCAACGTTTTGATCATGGCATAAGAAATCCCTTCAAAGGCTTTTCTCTGTGTTTTGATGTCGTTTGAACCCGCAAGCAGCGCCGATTTGCTTTTTATAATCGAAGCTTGTTCCATAAATATTTTATGTTGATCGGCCGGTAAATCTTTGTGGTTAACGGCATTTACTTTTGCCGATAAAACTTTTACTTTTTCAATAGCCAGGTCTTTTTTGTCGGTTGCCAGTGCATTTTTTACATCGTAATATGCCATTAATACCTGATTTAAGGCTACGTCTGTTTTGCTCTGTGCATAAGTAAAAGCTGTTGTTGCGATCGTCATAATGGCAACTAATCCGAATATTTTTTTCATTTGTTATGTGTTTTTTATTTTAAAACGTTAAAGAAGTTAAATTCTGCCCTAAGCAAGTACATGTTTTTGGTGTATCGGTTATCCATATTTCCTGCTGCCTGAAAGCGGTAACCAAGATCGATGCGGGTTGTACTGTTTAAAATCATTTGTATTGCCGGAGCGATATCCAAATAAGACTGACCACTGCCTGGGTCGGTTTTGCCCAGCAATTCTAAATATACATTAAAGTTGGGTTGTTTGTAATCCTTATAAATCACTGGTAAAACCAAATAACCCGACGATAAACTATATGACAACATGTTTTTTGGCTGCGGCATTCCCGCAATCTGCCTGTTGCTGTTTTCGAAGACATGCGCATAACCCAATGTTGATGATAGCGCCAGTTTATGCAGCAGTTGCGTAAAAATTAAGCCTCCCTGTACGCCACTATTATCTCCTTCGAGGTTGATATCACTGGTATATGTTGGCCTTTTGCTGGTGCTTACCCTTCCAAATGCCGATGCCCTGAAATGGCTATGTGCTTCATCCAACGATAAAAACCGGTACTTGGCGTATAAACTTCCGCCTTCTAAACGGTATTTTCCATCCATATCCGAGAGAAAAGCCTGTGCATGCATCATCAGATTTTTGTTGAAACCGATCATTACCTCTGGGATAGTCCGGCTTACATAACCCGGGTAGTTGAACATACCCTCGTTGGTAATTCTTACGCCGATTGATTTGGTGGGCATATTACTTGCAGGCTCTGTAAATACATATAGTTCTTGTGCCGAAACACTGGTATAAGCGCCGATAATCATCAGCGCCAATACGAATATCCGTCTCATCTTAAGAAAGAACTAAATGATAAATACGCGTTTTTTTGCCGTTTACAACACCTGTGCCACTTGCATAAGCATCAGAATTAGCCGTTGCGGCCTGTTTTTTAAATGCAGAACCAGATATGAAATCTTTATCTACTACGCTGGCCTTAACCATACCAGTAAGGGTTTTACCTTTTACATTTACAAAACGGTATACATTGCCGTTAACAACAGCCTGACCCTTATCGTCTACTTTAACATCGCTAAAATTGAAGTTAGCCATTAGGCCGCCTACTGAAAAACCTGCATCCTGAACTTTTTTACGAACCAGATCAAGATTAACATTCGCGTCTTTTTTAAAGGTTAAAACAAATATGTTTTTATTTAAATCAGGTTTAACGCTACTGATAAAGCCCAGGGTTTCTAAAGATTTTTGTGTTGCGTTTGAGCACATAGAACAGGTTAAACCAGTTACCTGTAAATCGGCTGTAGAGATTTGTTGTGCCGAAACATTAACGACGAAAAATAGCATAACGATGCTGAATATTTTTATTGCTTTCATGATTTTTTGAATTAGAATATAAGAAAATGTCACATTGAGCTTCCCGATAAAAACCAGGAAAATTGTCGAAATGCGAAACAACGCATTAACGAGTCAATGTTTAAATTCTAATTCCTAAAAATGCAATTGAAAACGTGCAAAGCAATTCGCGAGGATAATGGCGGTGCTTTGTTCGAAATTTTACTAAAAAACTTCGGGCTGATGTTGCTTAAAAATTCTAAAACCGGAGGATGCAGGAAAAGCTGGATAGAAAACAGTTTCGGTATTTGTAACTGAGCTTCTGCATGGTGACTATCTTTTAATTTAACCGTTACCTGAGTATTTTTGCAACAACCATCATCTTTCTTTTCGGCAGGAATATCTTTGCAGAATTTGCATGAAACCTCGTTGCTAAAAAGTTTAACGTTTTCTAGTTTGCCTCCACAAAAATGGAGACTTAAAGCCAAACCCATAACACTAACTGCATAGAATACAGCTAAAGAAAGTGCTATTTTTTGTTTTAACTTCATTTATACAAAGGTAAAGCAAAAATTATCGAATAATGCGCGGATTTATTTATTGAATTTCATTTTTTAGTTTATTTTAGCCTCAAACACCAGTTAAATGAAGAAAATATTATTGTTCCTTTGCGCTTTTTCAGTGCTTTCTGCCTTTGCTGCAAAGCCTAAAAATCAATATGTACGTATTAAAACAGAATATGGGGAATGTATCGTTAAGCTGTACAATCAAACCCCATTACATCGTGATAACTTTTTGAAATTGGTTAAAAAAGGGTATTATAATGATATTTTATTCCACAGGGTGATTAAAGATTTTATGATCCAGGGCGGCGATCCGGATTCGAGAAATGCCAAACCAGATTCTTTACTCGGTGAGGGCGGACCTAAATATACTATCCCGGCAGAGTTTAATGATAGTTTATTTCATAAAAAAGGCGTTTTAGCAGCGGCCAGAGAAGGTGATGATGTTAATCCGGCCAAAGCATCGAGTGGTAGTCAGTTTTACCTGGTTCAGGGAAAAGTTTTTACCGATCAGCAATTGGACAATGTAGAAGAAAAACGCCTGAAATTCAAAATTCCTGAGTGGCAGCGTGAGGTATATAAAAAAATAGGGGGCACCCCACATTTAGATCGGAACTACACTGTTTATGGCGAAATTGTAGTTGGCTTGGATATGATAGATAAAATTGCCGCATTGGAAACGGATAAAAACAACCGACCAAAAAAAGATGTGAAAATGGAAGTTACCGTGCTAAAAAGGAGAGCTGCAAAAAAATTGGAGAAAAAGTTGTTGATGGGTTAATCAAAGATAATGGTCATTTAGATGGTAATTTCCCTGGTTGGCGTCATCTCGAGCGCAGTGCAACGTAGCCGAGAGATCTATTGAAGCAGATCTCTCCATTCCACTGCGTTCCAGTCGAGATGACGGTCGCTCGCGCACATCATTAATTGAATTACTAAGCATTTATTCAATTAATTTCTAAATTTACCGTCCACAACAATTGAAATTTACTGAATGAAGATTATTTCCTATAACGTAAACGGGATTAGGGCGGCAAGTACCAAAAACTTTTTTGGCTGGTTACAAGCTACAGATGCTGATATGGTCTGTTTGCAGGAAGTAAAGGCCTTGCCTTCACAAATCCCTGAAATTATTGCACTGATTGAGCAGTTGGGTTATCACCATTATTGGTTCCCGGCAGAGAAAAAAGGATATAGCGGCGTAGCCATTTTATCTAAAATTAAACCTAAACATGTAGAATTTGGCTGCGGTGAAGAATGGATCGATAAAGAAGGACGGATTTTAAGGGCTGATTTTGATAATTTCTCCTTAATGAGCTTATATATGCCGTCTGGATCAAGCGGCGATGAAAGGCAGGTTAAAAAGTATGAATTTATGCGGTTTTTTGATCGGTATATCGGCGAATTGCGTAAAGAGATTCCAAATTTGATTGTAAGTGGTGATTATAACATCTGCCACACCGCTATTGACATTCATAATCCAAAATCAAACGCCAATTCATCAGGTTTTTTACCGGAAGAAAGGCAGTGGATGCAGTTATTTTTGGATAATGGTTTTATTGATACTTTCCGTCATTTTAACAAAGACCCACATCATTATACCTGGTGGAGTTATCGCGCCGGTTCTAGGGGAAAGAACCTGGGCTGGCGCATCGATTACCATCTGGCTACGAGACCAATGGAAAGTCGCTTAAAAAATGTAAGGATTTTACCCGATGCCATACATTCAGATCATTGTCCGGTTCTATTGGAAATGGAATAATGTAAGATGTAAAATGGATCAGGGGTTTAGAAACTCAGATCCTTATGTTACCCAATACTTTTACTCATACTCAATAAACGAACCAAATGCTAATCACCAATATAAAAGGCCTAGTAGGCATTCACCCTAAAGATAAATTGGTGCTTCGCGGCAGCGAACTGGATGATTTACCTGTTATTGAAAATGCCTGGCTTTTGATAGAGGATGACTTGATCAAAGATTTTGGTGAGATGGGCTCAATCCCTTCTCAAATCTCAAATCTGCCGTCTCAAATCTCGGCCAAAGGCAGATACGTTTTTCCTTCCTGGTGCGATAGCCATACCCATATTGTTTTTGCAGCCACGCGGGAAGAGGAGTTTGCGATGAAAATACAGGGTAAAAGTTATGAAGAAATTGCCGCGGCAGGTGGTGGGATTTTAAATTCAGCCAATAAACTTCAAAAAGCAACAGAAGATGAATTGTTTGAAAGTGCTTCAATTAGGTTAAAACAGATGATTCTCCAGGGAACAGGAGCTGTTGAAATAAAAAGTGGTTATGGCTTAACCACTGCAAGTGAAATCAAAATGCTCCGGGTAATCAGCAGGTTGAAAAATCATTTTCCAATCCCTATCAAGGCAACTTTTCTGGCTGCACATGCCTTTCCGGCTGAATTTAAAAATGATCATCATGGTTACATCAATTTGATTATTAATGAAATGTTGCCCCGGATAGCAGAAGAAAACCTGGCCGATTATATAGATGCTTTTTGTGAAAAAGGTTTTTTCTCTGTAGGAGAAACCGATCAGATACTCAAAGCAGGGGCAAAATATGGTTTAAAACCTAAAATACATGCCAACCAGCTTTCTGTTTCAGGCGCTATTGAAGTGGCTGTTAAAAATAATGCCATTTCAGTCGATCATTTGGAAGAAAGTAACAAGGAAACCATCGATACGTTAAGAAATGCGGATACCATTGTAACATTACTGCCTTCGTGCTCGTTTTACTTAGGTATTCCATTTGCAGATGCTAAAAGCTTTATTAAAGCCGATTTGCCTGTGGCTTTGGCAACCGATTACAATCCGGGATCAACGCCTTCAGGGAATATGAATTTTGTGGTGTCGCTGGGCTGTATTAAAATGAAAATGTTTCCAGAGCAGGCCATCAATGCAGCTACTTTAAACGGTGCGGCAGCAATGGAGATCAGCGAAAGTTATGGAAGCGTTGCCCTTGGAAAAAAAGCAAATTTATTTATCACAAAACCAATGCCATCAATAGCCTATTTGCCGTACAGTTTTGGTGAAAGCCAGGTTGATACGGTGATTTTAAATGGTGAGATTTATCATGGATAACCTTAAAATATATTCGCAAAGCGACATTGAGCACTTGATTATTCATCGTGATGGCGAAACCAAGCTTGGCGAAAGGGTTAATACTTATCGACATAAAGTAATCTCGGTAGAAGGATTAACAGCAAACAATTCTAAATTTGTATTGCTGGGTATCCCTGAAGATATAGGAGTAAGGGCAAATGCTGGTATTGCCGGAGCCGCATCGGCATGGCGTACCAGTTTAACAGCTTTTCTGAATATCCAAAGTAACCGCTTTTTAAATGGTGAAGAAATTTTGGTTTTGGGACACTTCGAAATTATTGAACCTGAGGATTCTTCTGTTGAAACTTTAAGAAATAAAGTAGCCGAAATTGATGAAATGGTCTATCCGGTCATAGCAAAAATTGTAGCTGCAGGCAAAATTCCTATTGTAATTGGTGGTGGTCATAATAATGCTTATGGCATAATTAAGGGTACTTCTTTAGCCTGTAAATGCCCAATTGATATATTAAATGTTGATGCGCATGCCGATTTAAGGGAATTAGAAGGCAGACATAGTGGAAATGGGTTTTCTTACGCTTTAAAAGAAAATTACCTCAACCATTATCTGATGTATGGCCTGCATCAAAATTATAATAATGAGGCGATTTTAAGCCAGATCGAAAACAATCCTAAATTAAAGGCTGTATTTTTTGATGATATTTTAATGGATGCCGATGCTAATGGCTTCTTTGATGAAATAGGGCAAGCTGCGGGTTTAGAGATCGACTTAGATTGTATCCAAAATGTACTTTCAAGTGCCGAAACGCCATCTGGGTTTGAGGTTAACGATATTCGAAAACTGATCTTAACCCGCGCGAAGCAATTTTCTTACCTGCATGTATGCGAAGGTGCCACCAGGATGCTTGATGGGAGGGTAAGTAAGCTCACTTCTAAATTAATTGCTTATTTGGTGAGTGATTTTGTGAAAGCGCATATTTCTTAGGTTTAGGTACAGATGCACAGAAAACACGGAGTGTTTCCGAGTTGATTTATCCGCCAAATCCGTCATTTCGAGTAGAGTGTAACGCAGTCGAGAAATCTACCTCGAGCGTAATTTGACTTAGATCTCCACATTCCACTACGTTCCAGTCGAGATGACGAAAAATCGGGGAAGGGTATAGGCTTTTTTGTTAAGCACCCAGACCAACAAACCAATGGCAACTGAACTAATGAACCTTACAAGTGCTCTGCTTCATATTGCTCTCCGGCCTTTAACATCAATTCAATCTGTTTAAGGTCTTCGGCGGTTAATTCTTCTTTTTCCTGTAATTCGAATACCGCAATCATGTTGTCTTCGTATTGTTTTTCGGTTTTGATAACGATTTCTTGTGGCATGCCGGTAAGCTTAAAATTTTATAATTTCTGTTGGTGTTATGCAAAAATCTAATTTGATGTCGTATTCATTTACATCATCGATTTTTTCAATTGCAGGATGCAAAGATAAACCTATTTTCTGAGCATTTATATCCCGCAGAAAACGATCATAAAAACCTTTGCCATAACCTACTCGGTAACCTTGTTTATCAAAGGCTAACAGTGGGATAACGACCATGTCTATTTCTCCTTCGTGCAGATTTCCTTTTTGTGGCTCCAATATGTTGTAAAGGTTTTTTTTCAGGTCTTTTTCGCCCAAGTATTCGTGGTGGGTCATCAGCGCTGTTTCAAAATCAGCCTTAGGGGTAATGATTTTAACTTCAGGATAGGTTTTGCTTAGCCATTCGATCAATAAAAAAGTATTCGGCTCTTTTTTTTCTGTAATGGGTAAAAAGATATGAAGGGTTTTAATTCGGCTAAAATCGATTTTTTTAAACTGTTTTAAAAGTGATTCGTTCAACGTATAATAGGTTGGGTCGTTTAGTAGCAACCTGTCTTTTAACGCTAGTTTTCTGATTTCGGCCTTTAGCATAAACAAAGATAATATTTTTTAAACCTCGCAGGTTTTGAAAACTTGCGAGGCTTTGTGGCCTAAGACCTAAATGCTTTGGTTAAATAAACCCGATAGCAGCGTAAAACCCGGAAGGTGAGGCATGAGCCAAGGTTTTGAAGCGAATAGCGGGACTGTTATAGCCCAAGCGCAATGAACCTTGCTTTTCAAAATGACCACCTAAGTCACCTTAATACATCTAAGAGATAGGTTATTAAGCTAAAAAACAAAAAGCCCCTGAAAAATTAAGTTCAGAGGCTTTCAAATATGAGTTTAAAATTATTTTACACGCTCCACGTAATCACCGGTACGGGTATCAATTTTAATTTTATCGCCCTGGTTTACGAACATTGGTACTTTAACCTCAACACCGTTTTCTAATGTTGCTGCTTTTAATGCATTGGTAGAAGTATCGCCTTTAACAGCAGGTTCTGAATAAGTAATTTCGAATTCTGCAAAGTTTGGCAATTGGGCCATAATGGCTTCATCGCTTTCCATAGAAACGATGATGTTCATGCCTTCTTTCAAAAACTTGATCGCCGAACCGAATAAAGATTTCTCTACATTAAACTGTTCGTAACTATTGTTATCCATTACGACTAAATAATCACCTTCTTCGTATAAATATTGGTAATCATTTGTTTCTACACGGCATATTTCTACCGCCTCGTCGGTATTCATACGTGCCTCAACAATTCTGCCCGATTTAATGTTACGGAATTTGCCCGTATAAAATGCGCCACCTTTTCCTGGCGTACGGTGATTCCATTCGTCAACAGTAACCAGTTCATTGTTTATACGAAGAATGTTACCTGTTTTAATTTCTGATGCTTTTGCCATATTGTGTTATCCCAAATTTTGGGGTTATTTTAGTTTTTCGTGACGGCAAAGGTAAAATTATTTTAATAAAAACCTATAAAGGTTTAAGGCTTAGGGTTTGCGCAAATTTAAGCCTTAAATTATACTATTTTACCCGCTCCATATATTCACCGGTTTTGGTATCAATCTTTACCTTATCTCCCTGGTTAATAAACAAAGGAACCCTAATTTCTGCACCAGTTTCTACCGTGGCATATTTTTGCGCGCTGGTTGAGGTATCGCCTTTTACAGCGGGTTCAGAGTAAGTGATTTCCAACTCTACACTATTAGGAAGTTGGGCAACGATCGGTTCGTCGCTCTCGAAAGCGATGGTTACATTCATACCTTCTTTTAAAAACTTAATAGAAGAGCCAAAAAGTAGTTTTGGAATGTTGTATTGCTCAAAAGTTTCGTTGTCCATCACCACCAAATAGTCGCCGTCTTCATAAAGGTATTGATAGTCGTTGGTCTCCACACGGCAAATCGTTACCTCTTCATCGGTGCGGAAACGGTATTCTACAATTTTGCCGGTTTTTACATTGCGCATACGTGCCTGATAAAAAGCCCTTAAATTTCCTGGAGTACGGTGGATATACTCTTCTACACTTACCAACTCTCCGTTAAAACGAAGCACATTTCCGCTTTTTACTTCTGATGCCTTTGCCATTAATAATGAAATATTGTTTTGTCAATTATTTTGAATACCAAAGTTAAAAAAAGGAATGATGATTTGAAAAGCAAAATCTGTGGTTCATTGGTTCACTAGTCATTAGTTCATTGGGTTCGAAACATAGATAAGATAATTCAGTTTTGTTTTTGCCTTTTTTATGGAGCCTTAACTAAAAAAATCCCCGTATAAAAGAAATGCCTTTGGGAACCACTCCAAAGGCATAATCAACCTAAACCTCAAACTAAACTATGAAAAAATCTTTGCCTTTTAAGGGCTATATTTTGATTCCGCAATGCGGAAAATATGAACATTTCCTGTAGGAGACAAATTAAATAATTGTTTCTCTTTTTGGTGGTGCAAAGGTAAGAACAATTTATCAATTACAAAATATTTTGTGAAAAAATTATTTTTAGTACAAATGTATGACAAAACATACGGTTGATAGAAGGCTTTTATGGGTGTTAAGCTACTTATAATCTGATATTTGTAGCTGTGCTGAGCAGAAATCGTATTCTTGTAGCTGATTGGAGCCAATTATGGTTAAACGTCCTTTCCCAAAAATTTCGATCAGTTCGCGGTACCAATTAATACCTTGAACGTCTAAATTGCTGGTCGGTTCGTCTAAAAATAAAATTGGTGTATCGGTACAGCAGGCTAAAGCTAGTTTAGTTCTTTGCTTCATACCTGATGAGAAGTATTTAATTTCTTTGTTTGCTGCCTTTTCCAAACCTAATATGCCGATCAGCTTTTTGGCATCAAGTCCGGAAGCAAAATTTTTAAACTTAAAATGAAAATCAATGATCTCTTTTAGTGTAAAAGTTTCAACCAGTTCGAGGTAGGGCGCAGCAAGGCTAATGTATCTGTAGATATTTTCGACAGGGATTTCTGCTGTATCTGAAAAGGTAATTTTACCCTCAGAAGGAGATAAGCTGCCGTTTAAAACACTTAGTAAGGTTGATTTGCCTGATCCATTGGGCCCCAATATGGCATAGCTGTTGCCTGTGATGAATTCAGTGCTTAAATCCCTGAAAATCCACTCTTTATTAAACCTTCTGCCAACATTTTGTAAAGTAATATTCATTTGGCTAAGCGTTTGGCGTTTGATGGTGGGCATTAAGTGGTTTGATCATGCAAACGCTATTGTCAACGCCTACATATTGACCGTAATTTGGCATAATTTGATAGCCGATTTTCTGATAAAGCGCTATGGCTTCAGGTTGTTTTTTGCCTGTTTCAAGAACGGTTGCGGTAAAGCCCAGTTCCGTTGCCCAGTTTTCCAATGCAGTTATAATTTTAGCGGCTATACCTTTATTTCTGTAGTTTGGATGCACAAACATCCTTTTTACTTCTGCTTCGGTTGCAGAGAAAGGTTTAATGGCGCCACAACCAACTGGGATATCGTTTTGGTAGGCAACAATCACTTCTTTAATTGCATCAACTTTGTTAAACTGTGCATAAAATGCATGGTCGGCGCCATCCCTAACAGCTAAATCCTGATCCAGCAAGGCAACCAATTGTCTAAAATCGGTATGGTCTGAATCTGTTCTGATTAGCGTTAAATCACTCATGAATATTTGTTTTGCTCTAAGTTTTGGTCTTTCTGCTTTAGGCTTAGCTTCCCATGCCGAAACCCTTCATTACCCCACGGTTAGAGTTACGGATAAAATCAACAATTTCATCACGGATTTCCGTTGGTTTAAATTCGGCTTCGATCATGTCTAAGGCTTTGGTTACGTTGTTGTGTTTTACAAAAAGTACACGGTAAATTTCCTGAATTTCATCGATTTGCTCATTGGTGAAACCTCTTCTACGCAAACCCACAGAGTTAATACCCGCATAAGAAAGTGGCTCGCGAGCTGCTTTAACATAAGGAGGAACGTCTTTACGCACCAATGAACCACCAGTTACAAAGGCATAAGAGCCTACTTTAACGAATTGGTGTATAGCTACCAAGCCTGCCAAGACTACGTTGTTTCCAATAGTAATGTGGCCAGCAAGTGTGGTGCTGTTGGAGAAAATGCAGTTATTTCCAACCTCGCAATCGTGAGCGATATGCGAATAAGCCTGAATTAGACAATTACTGCCTATGGTAGTTTTCCATTTGTCTTTAGTGCCACGGTTAATGGTAACGCACTCACGTATAGTCGTATTATCGCCGATTTCTGCAGTAGTAATTTCACCGGCAAATTTTAAATCCTGTGGTTCGCCAGAAATAACCGCACCAGGGAATATGCGGCAATTTTTACCAATACGTGCGCCATCCATAATGGTAACGTTTGATCCAATCCAAGTTCCCTCTCCAATTACAACGTCTTTATGTATTACTACAAAAGGTTCAATTACCACGTTTTCGGCAATTTTTGCCTGAGGATGTATGTATGCTAAGGGTTGTATCATTATTGGGTGGGTTCTGCTTGTTTAACTTTTGAAATTTGAGCCATCATTTCGGCTTCAACAACGATTTTTTCGCCAACCATACCCACACCTTTCATCTGGGCAATACCCCTTCTGATAGGTTCAAGTAGATCGCAACGGAAAACAATTGTATCTCCAGGAAGAACCTGGGCTCTAAAACGTACATTATCTATTTTTAAGAAATAGGTTAAATAATTTCTGGGATCCGGAACGGTACTTAACACTAAAATACCACCAACCTGAGCCATAGCCTCGATCTGGATTACACCCGGAAAAACCGGTGCACCAGGAAAATGACCCTTGAAAAACTCTTCATTCATGGTTACGTTTTTAACGCCTACCACGTGGTTTTTAGAAAGTTCTAATATTTTATCAACGAATAAAAATGGCTGACGGTGTGGTAAAATATCCATGATCTGAACCACGTCATATAATGGTTTTGCACTTGGATCGTAAACCTTTTGTATTTTTTTGTTTTTCTCTTTTTTAATGGCTGCTTTAATTTTTTTAGCAAAAGCAACGTTTGCCGCATGGCCAGGGCGGGCCGCCATAATGTGGCCCTTTAAGTGCATACCAACCAAGGCTAAATCGCCAATCATATCCAAAAGTTTATGGCGGGCAGGCTCATTCTGGTAGCGCAGTTCCATGTTGTTCAAAATCCCCTGTGGGGCAACATCAATGTCCTTGCGGTTAAATAGTTTAGCCAAATGGCTTAATTCATCTTTGGTAACCTCTTTATCTACAATGACAATGGCATTATTTAAATCGCCGCCTTTAATTAGATTGTGCGATAACTGGTACTCTAACTCATGTAAGAAACAGAAAGTACGACAAGAAGCGATTTCTTTTTTAAACTCTGCAATGGTATTAATGCCAGCATGCTGACTGCCCAAAACAGGAGAGTTATAATCGATCATGCAGGTAAAACGGTAATCGTCTAAAGGCATGGCCACAATTTCTACTTTTCTATCTTCTTCAGTATAAGTAATGTTATGGGGAATGGTAAAATACTCACGATCTGCATTTTGCTCTACTGTTCCTACTTCTTCCAATAAATCAACAAACTGAATAGAGCTCCCATCCATAATCGGAGTTTCGGGTCCGTCTAATTTGATCAGTATGTTATCGAGGTCCATGCCAACCAGTGATGCCATTACGTGTTCTACGGTGCTTACGCTAGCGCCATTCTGGGTAAGCGTGGTGCCTCGTGAGGTATCGGTAACGTTATCTGCATCTGCTTCGATGATCGGGTGGCCATCTAAATCAATACGCTGAAATTTAAAGCCATGATTTTCGGGGGCCGGGCAAAATGTTAAAGTCACATTAGCGCCTGTGTGTAAACCTACACCAGATGCTGATATTTCCTGTTTAATCGTTTTTTGTCTAACGTTCATTGTGTATTGTATTCTTTTCCAGTTCAGCAGTAAGCTTTTTCAATTCCTCTTCGAGCGCATTTATTCTTTTCTCTACATCTGGAAGATGTTTGAAAATGACTGAGGCACGCATCCAATTGCGCAATGGTTGCGCCGGACTACCGTGCCATTGTTTATTTTCTTCTGTGATATTAAAATTTATACCGGCCTGAGCACCAATCTGTGTGCCCTTTGCTAAGGTTAAGTGCCCGGCTATCCCAACTTGCCCGCCAACAACACTGTTTGGGCCAATTTTTGTGCTTCCGGATATACCCGACTGGGCGGCTAAAACAGTGTTTTCGCCAATTTCTACGTTATGGGCAATTTGGATCAGATTATCGATTTTTGCGCCTTTCTTTACAATTGTTGATCCCATTGTTGCACGATCTACAGTGGTATTTGCACCAATTTCTACGTCGTCTTCGATGATAACGTTTCCAATCTGCGGGATTTTATTGTAAGTTCCATCTTTTTGTGGGGCGAAACCAAAACCATCACTTCCAATAACGGTATTAGCATGGATGACCACCCTGCTACCGATTATAGAATTGTGGTAAATTTTTACACCAGGGAAAAAAGTGCTGTTTTTTCCAATTTTAGAATTTGCGCCGATAAAGGTTTGCGCATTTATTTTACAACCATCGGCAATCTCTACATTTTCGGCAACGTAGGCAAATGCATCAATAAACACATTATTGCCGATTTTTGCTGTAGAGTGAACGAAGGCAAGTTTATCAATCCCGGATTGTATTGCAGGGGCATTAATCGCTTCGTTATATTTATCAAGTAAAACCGTAAAAGCACTATATGGATTTTCAACACGTATAAGTGTGCTGGTATAAGGCTGGGTAGGAGCAAAGTCTTTTGATACGATAACAACTGACGCCTGAGTAGAATACAAAAAGTTTTCGTACTTAGGGTTAGAAAGAAAAGACAAAGAGCCTTCTTTCCCGTCTTCTATTTTAGAAAGTTCGGTAACGGCTACATCAGGGTTACCATCAATGGAACCGTTTAGAAACTGACTTATCTGCGTGGCAGTAAATTGCATCGTACAAAGGTATATGTTAAATTGATATGAACAAAAAAACCTGCTCTGGTTAAGCTGTGTATATTTTACACAATAATAAGACTTAAAACGGCACTAAAAGTTAAATATTTTGTTAAATAACCTTAAATCCCTCTGGGGTAACAGAGAATATATTTTTCTACAGTTTTTTGCAGAGACTCCAGATTAGACAAATCAGAAGCCTTTGCAATATCAAGAATATCGTTATTCTTCATTAAAATCTTAATATTTCCTACACCTGCATTATACGCGCGGTTTTGTATAGAATTGGTAAAGACAAAATATCTGGCCTCTTCTGGCTTAATTTCTAATAAGCTGACTGCAGCACCCTGCAAAAAGTTTACGCGGTCGCTATTTGCCATTTCGTTGCCCATTTCCACTTTATAAAGATTTCTGGAAGTAAGCATTTTACATAACGCAGACAAAATTTTATCATCATGTTTGGTCCAAACCTTAACGGCTGCATAAATATCCTGGTCATCAATATTGGTGAAATGCTCAAGATTTTCGTGATGCGCAAAGAAATTAGCTTCGTTGATATCGTTTTTTAGAAAATAATTTAAGGATGGTGAAGCAAATAAGTTTTCGCCAGCTGCGGATAATTCTTTTGCACGTTCTAATAATTTCACTAAAATCATCTCGCCTGATATTACTGTTTTATGCAGATAAACCTGCCAATACATCAGCCTGCGGGCAATTAAAAATTTCTCAATCGAATAAATGCCTTTCTCCTCGATCACCAGGTCATCATCATAAACGTTAAACATTTTAATAATCCGGTCGAAACTGATTACGCCTTCGCTAACGCCCGTAAAAAAGCTATCACGGTTTAAATAATCCATTCTATCTAAATCCAACTGACCTGAAATCAATTGGTGTAGGAATTTTTTAGGATAGGTGCCGTTAAAAATCTCAATGGCATGGGTTAAACGGCCATCGAAATGTGCATTTAGATCATGCATCAGTTTTGCGGAGATATCTTCATGCCTGATTCCGGTAACCAAAGAATGCTCCAGTGCATGGGAAAACGGTCCGTGACCAATATCGTGCAGTAAAATGGCCAAAATGGCTGCTTCTTCTTCGCCTTCGATTATGGTATGGCCTTTACTTTTTAACAGATTGATGGCCAGACTCATTAAATGCATGGCTCCCAAAGCATGGTGAAAACGGGTATGTAAAGCCCCTGGATAGACTAAATGTGTCATTCCGAGCTGTTTTATGTAGCGCAAACGCTGGAAATAGGGATGCGAAATTACATCATAAACCAATTCGGATGGAATACTGATGAATCCGTAAACCGGATCATTAATTATTTTCTTCTTGTTCAATCGTTAAAAATAGTTAAATAGCTAGATACGGTACAAAAATTGCTATTTTTATTCACAGTTTGATTTACCTGCCGAAATTAAAGGGCAATACATACCTATTTTTACAAAAACATGCAAGAAACTAAGATATTATGGGCCGATGATGAAATCGATCTGTTAAAACCTCATATATTATTATTAAATGATAAAGGTTACCATGTAACTACATTTACCAATGGAAACGATGCTTTAGAGGCATTTGGGAAAACTCACTTCGACCTGGTTTTTCTTGATGAGAACATGCCGGGCATGAGTGGTATTGAAACGCTTTCTGCCATTAAGAATTTAAATCCAGATGTGCCGGTAGTTTTGATTACCAAAAGCGAGGAAGAAAATTTAATGGAAGATGCGATAGGCAGTAAAATTGATGATTATCTGATCAAACCTGTAAATCCTAAACAGGTATTGCTTACCATTAAAAAACTGATTGATAATAAACGTTTGGTAAGCGAAAAAACTTCAATGGCTTATCAACAGGATTTTCGCCGTTTGGGCATGACTTTAGGCGACAGGCTTAACTATGAAGAGTGGGTTGATGTGTATAAAAAAATTGTTTTCTGGGAACTTGAATTAGAAAAGCTGGATGATCCTCAGATGCATGAAATTTTAACGATGCAGAAACAGGAGGCCAATACACAGTTCACTAAATTTATCGAAGAAAATTACCTCGACTGGATCAAGAATAAGGACAAAGCACCTTTACTTTCGAATGAATTGTTGAAGAAAAAGGCTTTCCCTCATATTAACGATACTACACCTGTATTTTTTATCCTGATTGACAATTTACGTTACGATCAATGGAAAATCATTAATCCGTTAATTTCTGAATATTTCAGGATTGATGAGGAGGATATGTACACGAGTATTTTGCCAACGGCGACACAATATGCCCGTAATGCTATTTTTTCGGGTATGATGCCATTAGATATGGAGAAACGTTTTCCTCAGCTTTGGCAGAATGATGATGATGAGGGAGGAAAAAATATGCATGAAGAGGCTTTTCTGGCTGACAACATTAAGCGCAGCTTAAGAAAAGAGTGTAAATTCAGTTATAATAAAATTTTAACTTTCGAACAGGGAAAAGATTTGGTTGAGCAGACCAATAACCTGTTGCAGAACGATTTTAACGCCATTGTATTCAATTTTGTTGATATGCTGAGCCATGCGCGTACGGATATGCAGATGATCCGTGAGCTGGCCAATGATGACGCAGCTTACCGCTCGTTAACTTTATCCTGGTTTGAGCATTCGCCACTTTGGGATTTATTGAAAAAAATCTCTCAAAAACAGGTTAAAGTGATCATTACTACTGACCATGGAACCATCCGTGTTAAAAAACCGGTTAAAGTAATTGGCGATAGGAGCACAAACACCAATTTAAGATACAAACAAGGTAGAAACCTTAATTTTAATGCAAAAGAGGTGTTTTTAATTAAAAACCCTCACGATGCCTTATTGCCAAAAATCAATATCAGCAGCAGTTATATTTTTGCAAGGGAAGATAGTTATTTCGTTTACCCGAACAACTACAATCAATTTGTAAACTACTATAACGAAACCTTCCAGCACGGGGGGATTTCGTTAGAGGAAATGATTATTCCGGTAGTGACATATTCGCCGAGGTAGAATATAAATAAGTCGTCATTTCGACTCGAGCATAGCGGAATGGAGAAATCTTTGACGAGATGATTCGGGTAAGATTTCTCCGCTACGGTCGAAACGATGTATAAAAGGCAAAAGCAATGCAATTATGTATTACTTTTGCCTTTATTCTTTAAAAATGGATATTGAAGTAAATAGTTTAGCCAATTTACCTGTTGTGGCACAACAGCTTTCAGATTTTGCGGGCAGTGAGAAAGTCTTCATTTTTGAAGGCGATATGGGCGCCGGGAAAACCACTTTTATCAAAATTTTCTGTAAACATTTAGGGATAGAAGATGTGGTTTCGAGCCCAACCTATTCTATCGTGAATGAATATGAAAGCCCTGATGGTCCCGTGTTTCATTTCGATTTTTACCGTATAAAAGATATCCGTGAGGCGTACGACCTGGGCTATGAGGAATATTTTTATGGCAGCGGTATCTGTTTAATCGAATGGCCTGAAAGGGTAGAAGAATTACTACCCGAAAACTACATTAAAGTGGAGATAAATGTGCTGGCTGAAGATCGCAGATTATTCAAACTCTCGAAGGTATAACAATTAGTTATCAATAAATTAACAGATTTTCCGTACCTTGAACGACCTAAAACTATCAAATATTAATTCAACATGGCTACAGGATTACGCGAAGGAATGGCCGATATAGCTCGTCAGGGTTTACTACAAACGCAAGAAGCAAAGTTAGAAACCAGAAATAAAAAAAACAGTCTATACATAGGAATACCAAAGGAAATTTCTTTCCAGGAAAATAGAATTGCATTAACTCCTTTATCTGTTGCGTTATTGGTAAACAACGGACATCGTGTTGTTTTAGAAAGTGGTGCAGGTATTGCCGCGAATTTTTCTGACACTGAATATGCCGAGCAGGGAGCCAAAATTGCCTATAACAAAAAGGAAGTTTTTGATGCGGATATCCTGGTGAAAATTGCCCCTCCCATGCTGGAAGAGATTGAAATGATGCATAAGGGGCAAACACTTATTTCTTCTTTACAAACCGGAACGCTAAAGCAGGATTATCTAAAAGCATTGATGCATAAAAAAATTAATGCGTTGTGTTTTGAAAACCTCCGAGACGAAGGCAATATTTTGAGTGTGGTTCGGGCCATGAGTGAAATTGTGGGATCTACCTCTATTTTAATAGCGGCAGAATACCTGAGCAATGTAACAGGAGGTAAAGGATTAATGTTAGGCGGTTTTACCGGTGTGCCGCCAACTGAAATTGTTATTTTAGGTGCGGGTACCGTTGGCGAATATGCAGCCAGAACAGCTTTGGCCTTAGGTGCCGAGGTGAAGGTTTTTGACAGTTCTATCTACCGTTTACGCCGTTTACAAAATAATTTGGGCAGCAGGGTTTTTACTTCAGTAATGCAGCCTATCGTATTGAATAAAGCCATTATAACCTGCGATGTAGTGATTGGCGCCATTCGTGCCAGTCATGGCCGTAGCCCTTGCGTGGTAATGGAAGAAACTGTTGCCCGCATGAAACCTCACTCTGTGGTAATTGATGTCAGTATTGATCAGGGTGGTTGTTTTGAAACCTCTGAAGTAACCAATCATACCAATCCGGTTTTCAGGAAGTATGACGTCATCCATTACTGTGTGCCAAATATTGCCTCGCGTGTGCCAAGAACGGCTTCTTATGCCTTAACTAACATTTTTGCGCCTATTTTATTGGATATTGGTGAATTTGGAGGTTTAATGAATATGGTTTGGAATAATCCTGGTATCCGCGAAGCACTTTACATTTACCAGGGAAACTGTACCAATAAAGATCTGGCTGATATGTTTAATTTGCCGTTTAAGGATTTGGAACTGTTGGTGGTTTCTAATCAATAAAAGATGTAAGATGGACAATGTACAACGGATGATGTGAGATGGAAATATCTTCATACTTGTATCTAACATCTTGATACTTATTTCTTATGCTACTAAAATATGAAATTCAATCTGCTAGCTTTATTCTTTTTCATTTCTGTTGCTGTAAATGCCCAAAATAAACCCATTGCGATAAAAAAACTGGTTATCGTAAATTCTTACAACCAATATCTGGCTTCTGTAAAATCGAATCCGAATAACGAACTGGTTGAAATCAAAAAAGTCATTCCAACAATTAAGCTGGATATCCGTTACGCGACCAGGAATAATTTTATGCAGCAGGTCATGTATAAACAGGCGAGGGCTTTTGCCCGTAAACCTGTAGTTGAGGCCTTAAAGAAAATTCAAAAGGAACTAAGTAAAAAAGGTTACGGTTTAAAAATATTTGATGGTTACCGACCGTACGCCATTACTGTTGAGTTTTATAAAAAAGCAAGCGATAAAAATTTTGTGGCCAATCCGGCAAAAGGATCTAAACACAATAGGGGCTGTGCAGTAGATTTAACACTAATTAATCTGAAAACAGGTAAGGAATTGGTGATGCCAACGCCTTATGATAGTTTTTCGGCAGCCGCCGCCGCAAAGTATGACAATGTATCACCCGAAGCCAGGAAAAACCGCGATTTCCTGATTGCTATCATGGCAAAATACCAGATGAATGTGCTGGAAAATGAATGGTGGCATTATGATTTCTTGGGGTGGAGAAGTTATGATTTAATGGATATTCCTTTCGAGAAATTGTAGTTCATTAGTTCAATTGTCATTGGTTCATTGGTGTTGGGAGCATAACAATTAGTTGCGTCATTTCGATCCGATAGCTAGCTATCGGATGAAACACAGTGGAATGGAGAAATCTATTCGTAGTAGTATAATAACCTGCCTAAACTAAATTATTATTCGTGGTGTAGGATGTTACCATCTTACACTAAATTTATCTCTCCAATTTTCAGGTGATAACACCTGACAGCACAAACTACAAGTGGTGCGGCCTGCCGTATTGATCCATTTTAACCCTTGCTTTATCTTCTTTTACCGATAATTCAAAAATGTAATCGTAATCATCATCAGTCAATTCCTCTTTTGGCCTTTTACCGCCAAGGGCTTCAATAATTTCGAGTACGGTATTGGAATGAGCTGCAACCATCACCGTTTTACCTACATAATTGGTCTTAATGGTATCCACAAGCGATTTAATATCTTTATAATTAATTACTTTTGGGATCACCAACGAATCTAAGGTTTGATGGGTTCTTTTTGTCGGAGTGGCGAAGGCAATATCAAATTTTACCTTTTTTAAATACTTTGCTAAATCGGCAACACGGATTTTTCCCTCATCCGATAGGCTGGGATCGGTATCCTGTGGGTTTGATTTATCCTTCTCAGCATGTCTAACAATCCATACGGTGGTGGTTTGTGCTGAAATGACATTAACAAAAAGAAGGCTTAACGACAGGAATACAAGCAGTTTTTTCATGTCATAAATATTCAAAAATTAATTGGATAAGGAAAGGTTAAAAATTTAAGGCTTTTATTAAGCGATCAATATCTTCTTTTTCGTGCCAGCTGCTCAAAACAATTCGATTTATCGGCTCAGATTCGGGTTTTGGGTAGGGGAAAGATGAAATCAGAATCTTTTCTTTTAACAAGCGGTTTACTAAAGTAGCATCTTGTGCTAAGAATGCAGGAAACATTGGTTCAAAAGCCCATGTTTTATTTAAACCGGCAGTAAGTAACTTTATATTTTCCTGCAATCTTGTCCATGCATTGTGGTAAATTTTTTGGGCATTGATAAAGGCAAAAAGGCTGGCTGCAGATGGAGGGGATGCTCCAACAAAAGTATTGCTGTTTTTTAGTTTGGCGATAACGGCACCAGAGCCTAACACCAATCCTGCATCAACTCCTAACGCTTTTGCCATTGAGGCCACAACAATGCGTTCGATATTGGCCTTAACCGGAAGGTTGATAAACGCACCCATCCCATTATTATTAACCCCTATGCCATGTGAATCATCAACAATTAAGATAACCTTTTTTTCTGGCTGTATTTTGGTTAAAAAGTTAAAATCATAAATTTCAGGAAACAGATTGTTCATGGAGTTGCTGATCAGCACCCATGTTTTTTCATTGGACGTATTGATGAGGTTTATTGTTTCCTTCTTCCAGTCATTAAATGTTTGCTGATTGGCTGACTGATCGGTTAACCAAAGCGCAGGGTGCGTAGTTGGAGCATAAATTACTTTACCTAATATAGATAAGCTTTTAACGGTAAGTTGCGCGGCTAAATATCCGCTCGAAGTAATGAGCGCTGCTTCTGCTCCATACCGCCCGGCGGCTACTTTTTCTGCTTCATCATAAATACCCAGTTGAATATTATTGGTACGGCTAGTTCCATTATTTAAGCCAAATTTCTTGATCCCTTCCAGATATAAATTGATAAAAGCCTGATTTTTTGGAATACCCAGGTACGCCGTTCCGCCAAAATACAGGTAGGAATTACCATGAATCTTGATTGTATTCGAAAAAGGCTGATTTATCGATTTAAAATCTGGCATCAAAAATTATTATGTATGTAAGTTACTATCCTTACCATCTCGGCACGTACTTCTGCAGTTGGTTTTACAAAATTATTGTTCATAAAGGAATAGATATACGTTTTCCCTTTTTTTGTCAATACATACCCACTTTGGTTATGCACACCACCTAATGAACCTGTTTTGCCGTAAACATAAGGTTTATCGGTTTTTGGATAAGCACTTTTTAAGGTTCCGCTTTTTCCTCCGGCAGGCAGTAGATCAAAAAGTTTTTCCGGATTGTTTACCAGCCTATAGATAGAATCGAGGAGGTATACATTATCGCGGGGGGTAAATAAATTCTGACGGGACAAACCAGATCCGTCAGCCCATTTTACTTTATCAGGCAAAAAAGAAAGGTAGTTTTTTGTAATATAATCAATGGCTTTCGTTGTACTCAATGTATCGCCAATCTGGTTGGAGCAAACCAAAAGTAAATGTTCGGCGATAAAATTATCGCTGGGTAACATCATGTGTTTTAAAACCGAATCGCGTTTTGCGCCCTGCAAAATTTTGGCATCCGAAGGAATTTTAAAATCAATAAGTCCAACAGGCTTGTGTAGTGTATCCGATAATACTTCAACGGTAACCTGTGCGCTGGTTTTATATGGGTTTTGCTGGTTATAGCCGGGTTTTACAGCAACGGCAGGATAATGGAAGTTATTGGTTAAAAAATCGCGTGTTACCTGAAAATTACCTGTGTTTTTTGTCGAATCTACTTTAAAACATGGTGCAAAAACTTTGGGTTCGATGTTGATTTGATTTGGACCAGCATAAGTAGAGGTTACCATGTTATCCATAATCGGCATTTCGGTAATTTCCGGCTGATAATAATAATCGTAATCATCCCACGACCAGCCATCGCCAAAGAAATTGCCCGAATATCGGCCAGGAGAAAAGAATAGTTTTTTATTTGATGACAGGAGAAAATGGTATGCCGATTTGTCTTTTACCGCGAATTGTAAAAAAGCCGGATCTCCGGTTCCCCAAAAAATCAATGAATCATTTCGCTCAATGTATTTTAAGGCTGGCATTAAATCTGGCAGCATTTTTAAGCTTGCAAAAAAGGTATATAATTTGGTATTAGACGCCGGAGTAAAATACTTATCCGCATCTTTCTGAAAAATCATTTTTTTATCTGTTGGATTATAAAGCGCAAAACCAACCTGATATTGTTTAATCACCTGCGAATTTTTGAATTCTTTAGCTACTTTTTTTGAAATGATCTTATTCGTTGAACAACCAGTTAACAGGCAAATGGATAGAACAAACGTAAGAAAAATAAAATTATGATTTTTTGAGGGGAACATGTGCTAAATTTAGGAGGCATAATTATCAACTAATTTATTAAATTTAGTTTAATGTTAACCAAATATAGTTCCGGTGTAATAATCTGTTTACGTAAACTGACCATTTGCCTGGGCCTGGTATTTTTTATGCTTTCAGTTTCGGGACAGGAATTTCTTTTTAAAAGAAACCGGCAAAAGCAATCCATTTCTTTTAAATGTATCAAAAACCTAATGGTTATTCCGGTATTTGTAAATGGAAAAGGGCCATACGATTTTGTTCTTGACACTGGGGTTGGTCCCATGATTATTACCGATCCATCTATTATCGATTCGTTAAATTTTAGTAATCTCCGTAAAATTAAAGTTTCTGGGTTGGGAATCGAAACCATTGAGGCCTATGTATCTCAAAGCCTTGATGTAAAAGTAGGTAGTACAAGCATTAAGTATATACCAACGGCGATCTTAAAAGAAGATCTCTTTAACTTGTCGGGACATTTAGGTCTGAAAATTTATGGATTGTTGGGTTTTAGTTTTTTTAACAGCTTTATTGTTGATATCCGCTATAGCGAAAATAGGTTGATTATTTACGATCGGGATGCAAAAGTTAAATACCGCGGAAAAAAAATCCCGATTGAGATCGAAAATCAGAAACCTTATGTTGTTGGTGATGTTGAACTTCCTGATGGGAAATCGATCAACGCCAGATTCTTAATGGATACTGGTGCAAGTCACCCGCTTTCCCTCGAAATGTTACAGGGCAGTGAATATCCCTTGCCCGAAAAAAAAATAAAGGCCAATTTGGGGATGAGCCTCAGCGGACAGATTAAAGGTTACATCGGCAGGGTGGGCAAATTTAGTTTAGGAAATTATGTTTTTAATGATGTTGTTGCCGGATTCCCGGATTTTAAAAGCATTGCAGAAAAAATCGACCTATCTAAACGAAATGGGAATTTAGGCGCCGATTTACTTCGGAGATTTAATATTCAGTTCAACTATCAGGATGGCTTTATTTATCTTAAAACCAATGGATTAAGTAAAATTCCTTTTGAACACGATATGGTAGGTATGGTACTTTATCTTGATCAGAAAGAATATAAAAGAGTTCTGATTGGAGAAATAGACGAAAATAGTCCGGCAGAAAAAGCGGGTTTGTGTACCGACGATGAAATTATTGCGGTAAACTTTAAAAACATTGATGCTTATTCTTTGAACGATCTTAACGAAATGTTTAAATCGAAAGCAGACAGAAATATAATTTTGGAAATTTTTAGAGATAATCAAGTCTATTTTAAAGTGATTCGCCTAGAAAAGAGGATCTGATAAGCGTAATTTTCCAGTTACAAATGTTTAGTCGTGTAACAACACTTTAACTTTAACCTCTTATTGCCAAGCAAACTAACTTTATAACACATGAATAAAAATTTTAAGGTACTTGCCCTCGCAGGTATCGTAGCACTTGGTGTAGCCGGATCAGGTTCGGTATATGCCCAGAAAAAATCTAAAACGACTAAAGGTGCCACTCCAACAACTCCAACCGCAGCCCCGGTAGCAGCAAAAAAAGAAGGTATTAAACCATTTGCTGAAATAATTACTTCAAAAGCCAGAACTACAAACGGTTTATTCAAAACACACAAAGTGGACGATAAATGGTATTTTGAGATACCAGATTCGATGATTAACCGCGAAATGCTTGTAGTTACCCGTTTGGCAAAGGTGCCTGCAGGTGTAAAAGTAGGTAACCAGCAATATGGCGGGGAAGAATTAAATGAACAAGTTTGGAAATGGGAGCGCAGGGGAAAACAAGTTTACATCCGCGTACCAAGTTATTCAACTAAGGCCGATCCGAACAGCGATATGTACGAATCGGTACAAAACTCTAATCTTGCACAGATTTTAGCCAGCTTTGAGATTAAAGCCTACAATAAAGATACTACAGGCGTTGTGATTGATGTTACCGATTTTTACAACGGTGATGTAATGGCTATAGGTGCTACTGATCAGATCCGTAAGGCTTATAAAGTTACCATGTACGATGCAACACGTTCTTATATTGATACGGTAAAAACTTTTCCTATTAATGTTGAAGTAAAAACAGCTAAAACATACCGTGCGGCAGAATCTCCAACAGATAACAGCAATGGAGCCGTTACTTTCGAGTTTAATACCTCAATGTTATTATTGCCAAAAATCCCTGTAAAAGCAAGGATAATGGATAGCAGGGTTGGTTTCTTTGGTCAATCTCAGATCGATTACGGGAGCAACGCGCAAAAAGCAGAACGTACAGCCTATATTCACCGCTGGAATCTGGTTCCAAAAGATACCAATGCTTATAAACGTGGCGAATTAGTAGAACCGGTAAAACCTATTGTAATTTATATCGATCCTGCAACACCAAAAAAATGGGTGCCGTTTTTGATCCAGGGGATTAACGATTGGCAGGTAGCATTCGAAGCTGCTGGTTTTAGAAATGCCATAATAGGTAAAGAAGCACCAACACCGGAACAAGATCCTCAGTTTAGCGTAGAAGACTCCAGATACTCTGTGGTTCGTTATTTTGCTTCAGATATTGCAAATGCTTACGGCCCGCACATTAGCGATCCCCGTACCGGTCAGATTTTAGAAACGCATATTGGTTGGTACCATAACGTAATGAACCTATTGCGTAACTGGTATTTTGTACAAACGGCAGCTATTAATCCTGAAGTGCGTAAAGCGCAATTTACTGATGCGCAGATGGGCGAATTGATCCGTTTTGTTTCTTCACACGAAATAGGCCATACTTTAGGTTTGCCACATAACTTTGGCTCAAGCTATGCTTACCCGGTTGATTCTCTACGTTCAAAAACGTTTACAGATAAACATGGTACCGCACCTTCAATTATGGATTATGCGCGTTTTAATTACATTGCTCAACCTGGCGATGGCGTAACCAAACTTCACCCTCAAATTGGAGAATACGATAAATGGGTAGTGAAATGGGGATATACCTGGATTCCTGGAAACAAAACTGCAGAACAGGAAAAAGAAATTTTAGATCAGTGGACTTTAAAAAATGCAGGTAATCCTTTGTATTTCTATGGCCGTCAGGGAACTTCATTAGATCCTCGTTTGCAGAGCGAAGATTTGGGAAACAATGCAATGAAAGCGAGTACCTATGGTATTGCGAATTTAAAACGTATCCTTCCTAATGTAGAAAAATGGACCTATCAGAAAGGAAAAGATTACAGCGATTTAAAAGAAATTTATACTGAAATTGTTGGTCAGTTTAGCCGTTATATGGGGCATGTGGCAACAAATGTTGGTGGTTTAAGCGAAAATTTTAAAACCTACGATCAAAAAGGACCAGTTTATGCCTACTTACCGAAAGCAAAACAAAAAGAAGCCGTTGCTTTTTTCAATCAACAATTATTTACTACCCCACTTTGGTTAATCAGCAACGATCAATTAAGTAAATTTGATAATGGAGTGCTTTTAAACCGGATTAAAGGGGTTCAAACGAATACTTTGGGTAACCTGCTATCGGCATCCCGTATCGCACGTTTATTAGATAACGAAACTAAAAATGGTAGGGCAAAAGCATATACCTTACCTGAGTTATTTGCAGATTTAAGATCGTCGGTATTTGTGGGCGGAAGAGCTGACGCCTTTAAACGTAACTTACAACGTGCGTATGTAGACCGTTTGCAGGATTTAATGACCAAAGATTCAGAACTTCCGGTTGGTTTCCCGGTAGAGTATGCCGCTAGTTATGGTTTAACTCCAATTAATGTTGGTTTGTCAGATATCAGGCCACTGGTTAGAGCAGAGCTGAAAACCTTATTGGCTACTACAAAAGCCAGGGCAGCTGCGGGTGATGCCATTACCAAAGCACATTACGAAGATTTAAATATCAGAATTAAAGATATTTTAGATCCGAAGAAATAATTAATGAGTGAATTACTGAATTAGAGAATGATTGAATAGCGATGCTTCCAATCAATCATTCAAAATTCAAAGAAGCGGAGCAGATCATTAAATTGATCGTTCCGCTTTTTTGTTAAATTAAACCTCGCAGGTTTTAAAAACCTGCGAGGTTTAAAATATTGTATAATTCTTGATGCTTAACTTAAACAACATAACAGTTTTTTAATTTTATACCAAAACAAGGTTATGCTTAAAAAACTATTCTTTGCGCTTGCATTATTTATTTCCGGTTTCTCTGCCTTTGGCCAAAATACCGATTCTATTACCGTTATAAAAGCCAAATGGCAAAAAAACAGGGTGGCAAAACAGGTAATTTTATTCAGGCATCATTTTGATCAGAAAAACCTCTTCGCTGCCAACGAAAATATTTCATTTTTAGAAATAAAAAATACCGGACGTAAAGCTGTATTTGCCATTAGTACAGAAGAAAAAGAATTGGTTACAACGAGTAATTTTGGATTACGCGATACAGCAATTGCTGCGGTTAATGGCAATTTCTTTGATGTGAAAAACGGAGGATCAGTAGATTTTGTCCGTGTGAACGGAAAAATAATCAATACCAACCATTTAGATAAAAACGGAAACCGGGCCAGGCACCAGGAAGCGGCAGTCGTAATGGATAAAGGGAAAATATCGATCAAAAAATGGGATGGATCAACCGGTTGGGAAACAAAGTTGAGTGAACAAAATGTTTTGCTAAACGGACCGTTATTAACCTTAAACCATGTTGATGAAACTTTAGATACCACTGGTTTTAACCGTTTACGCCATCCCCGTACCTGCCTGGGCTTGAAACCAAACGGAAGGGTAATTTTATTGACCGTTGATGGTAGGAATGAAAATTCGGCAGGAATGAGTTTGTTCGAACTCACCAAATTAATGCGTTGGCTGGGCTGTACTTCTGCTATCAATTTCGATGGCGGCGGCTCCACCACCTGTGGGTAAATGGAATGCCTGATGGTGGAGTAATCAATTATCCAGCAGATAATAAAAAATGGGATCATGAGGGGCAGCGGAAAGTGGCCAATGTTATTCTGGTAAAGAAACAGGCCAAAAGATAAAATCCCTGCAACATAACAAGCTTAAAAAAACTTATTTTAGCCGAAGATTTTTGTTGAAATGATTAGAAATACAATATACTTTTCCTTTTTTGTGCTCATGCTCAGTGCCTGTAAAATGGGAACTAAAACCAGCGATCCCACACTTCGGGATTTTACTTTTGAACCTGTTAAAGGCATTCGTTATGTTGAAGTAAAACGCCGGTTTAAAGATGGCTACTCTTTTAATAAGGAAGGTTTTATGCAAAAGCCATCGTGGATAATAGAGGTGGTTAAAGAGGATACGATGTCGGCCTGGAGCCCGCAGAAACATAGGATGCAGAATTTTTACCTGCAGTATGATCATGGAAATGTATATAATTTCGCGGCAGAATTTTTTAAGGTAAAACACATTAGTAAGGACAGTTTGGTTTTTCAACGCGTTCAGGTTGATGGAAAAGTAATTGCTTCGGATATTCGCTCGGACGTAAACATGACCTTTTACGCACAGGAATATATTAAAAACAAATTGAAGGCCAGGGCCGAAGACCTACAAAAACCGACTAAAGCAGACACCGCTTTTATCGAGAAACGTTCTGCTAAAGTTAACGCAAATAGCGATAGTGCTTTCGCCGCTACAAACCCGGTTCAGTTTATCCCTAAAAGCAAAATTGTAAAGGTCGAAAAAATCAGTACGGTAGACCGGACGAATAATAGAACCGAAGCTTATGATTATATGTTCCCACAATATATTATCCGGATAGACCGGGCTTACAAAGATTTTGCTTACCAGGTTGTAGCTATTGTCGATTTTCAAGGAGGAATCCACATAAAAACGGTTTATAATGTGCTTTCTGAGAATGCTGAAGCAAAAAAAAAGGTTGCCCAGGGAATAGCCGATATTTATGTTAGAAACCTTTTTGATGTGGCTCCGGGAACAACGTTAGGGATTCCGCATAATAGCGAAATTACCTTAACAATGATTGGGAAGGTAATTAAAAAGCCTTAGTAATCTGCTATTTACAAAATTTTAACGTTAAAAAAATGTTAAAATTTATTTTGATTTTAAAAATTAAAACTTACCTTGCATACTTAATTTTAATATTTAATACAATGCAAGAAGGCACAGTAAAATTCTTCAATGTAACTAAAGGTTTTGGCTTTATCATCCCTGCGAATGGCGATAGCGAAATTTTTGTTCATTCAACAGGTCTTATCGACGAAATCCGTGAAAACGACAAAGTACAGTACGAAGTTGCTAACGGTAAAAAAGGCTTAAACGCCGTTAATGTGAAAGTAATTTAATTTATTTATCATATTTACAGAGAAGGCTGCTTTCTTGCGATGGCGGCCTTTTTTATTTTGTTTTTCTACCTACACATCATGACTTATTACTTTATCATTCCTGGTTTGGGCAATTCTGGCCCTGACCATTGGCAAACGTACTTCGAAAAATCAGGGGATAACTTTATCCGTATTAATCAAAAGGAATGGGATACACCAGCAAATCAGGATTGGATTGAAAACATAGAATCGGCACTCACCGGATATAATTTGGATGATGTGGTTTTAATCGGTCATAGTTTAGGCTGTACAGCCATTGCCAATTGGGCAAAAACTTATCAAAAGAAAATTAAGGGTGCCTTATTGGTTGCGCCCAGCGATATAGAAGCACCAAAGTACAATTTTGATACACCTGGCTTTGATCATGTTCCCTTGGATAAAATAAATTTTAAAACTATCGTAGTAACTAGCGGAAATGATGAATGGGTAACGCTGGAAAGGGCTGAGTTTTTTGCTAAAAATTGGGGAAGTGAATTTATTAATATCGGTAATGCCGGACATATTAATGCTGCCGCGGGCTTTGGTGATTGGCCAAAGGGATTGGAGATTTTGAAAACTTTGGGTTAAAATTTATCTTGCTGAATTCCCACAGATTCCGCGAAAGGCGCAGATGAACATAAATCTGCGTAAATCATTCTGATCTGCGGGAGCTATTTAAGCTATCTTACTTCTGAGCAACTTTTTTCCTTAAAAACTGATCGAGAAAAATTAATCCAATCACCAGATCTGCGAAAAGAAAGGCACAAATAGCCGTTGGCGTGATGTATTTCTCTAAATTTAAATCAAGATTCACCTTCAAATCGAGTTTGGGCATTTCGAAGTTAGCGTTATAAAATACATAACCTAACAAGGCCAGTAAAGAGATAACGAAAAAGCCACCAATACAATAAATAATCTTTTTATCTACCTTGGTTTTCATGGCTAACGGGGCAGGAGATGAAGCAATATTTTCCATCACATTTCTGTTGAAAGACATGGAGGGTTCATCAAGATCGAGTTCGCCAAAAACAGAATTAAGTTTTATCAGTTCCTCGTGCAGCGATTTAATCCTGGCATCCGATTCAATTTTTTCTTCGATGGCTTTTTTTGAAGAATCATCCAAATTCCCATCAATATAGTCCCAAAGCTGTTGTTCTATTGTGTTCATAATAATTCCTTTACTTCATCTTTTAACAAATATTGTATTTTTTCTTTAAGTCTTTGCCTTGCCCTGTGCAACTTTACTTTTATAGTGTTGGGCTCCATGTGTAATACTTCCCCAATTTCTTCCAAACTCTGCTCGCCTTTATAAAACAAAGTAATAATAGCGGCATCATCTGGTAAAAGCTGGGTAATGGCAATATTTAAAAAAGCATGGCTATCCAGCTTCTCGTATGCATTTGCGCTAAAACCGGAGGTTAGATTTTCGAGCTGCAAAATGGTCTCTTCATCATGTATTGAAGTGGTGTCTAAACGGTTTTTCCTTAAAAAAGTCATAGCTGTAGTATAGGTAATCGTGTACAGCCAGGTGCTAAACTTCGCTGTTTGTTTAAAAGTACCTAATGCTTTATACGCTTTTACAAAGCAATCCTGCGCAATTTCTTCGGCATCTTCCCTGTTTTTGGCAAATCTTAAAGCAAGCGAGAATACAAATCGTTGATGGCGTTTTACCAACAACCCATACTGATCGGTTTGGCCGTTCAATACATTTTGTATCAGTGCTAAATCGGTAAGTTTTTGCTCCATGTTTAGCTGTAAGACTACATCAAAGATCGGTAGGTTACACTTGGAACATCAATTTATTAAGAGTTTGAGAAGAAATGAGGATTTAAATTTGATTTTTCTTGTGTTTTGAAAATGAAGAGACAGTTTTTCATGGCGGAGGGTAGTCCTGCTGTTCGCTGTAGCCCTCATTCTCGGGGTTGCCATTGCCATCAGGTTTACATACAAAGTTGTGGCGCCTTGAAAACCTAAAAATGAAATGCTGTTCTTGCCATTTAGCCCCGGGTGAAGTATTACCCTGCAGGCTGAGGTACGAAGCCGAAGTGTATAAGCGGAACACGGGAACTAACTTGCTTACTTTCACCGGCATTGCGCTCCAAAAAAATAAGATGCTGATAAACTCAGTATATACATTTTTTGTTATTTGGAAATGAAAGGGCGGTTTTTTCATGGCGGAGGGTAGTCCTGCTGTTCGCTGTAGCCCTCATTCTTCGGGGCTGCCGCTGCCATCAGGTTTAATAACAGCGTACGTGCACCCTGAAACCCAAAAATGGTTACCTCATGTCACTAAGTTAAATGTTTTAATCACAGATGCACACGGATAAACAAGGATTTTATATCTGTGTACATCCTTTTTATCTGTGGTTAAATTATGCCTACCTGCGCCGCGGGCTTAACTTAATGACATTGAGCGTTACCCTGCAGGCCAGGAGGAATCCCGATTCTTCGGGAAAGCGCAATACGCGAATTAACTTATTTAATTGCACAGGCATTGTGCTAGATCCTGGCGAAACTTGCGGAGTTTTGCTTGTGCTCTTGGCCTTATAAACTTCGCAAGTTGGGCCGTGTGCTAATGCGAAGCGAAAAACTTCAGTCCTGCAATTGATCCGATAAGTGTGCAGATAAAAAATATCCGCCAAAAGGTTGCCGGTTCGTTAAAATAGACAATGCCGATAATTACTGTTCCTACAGCACCAATACCTGTCCAAACGGCATAAGCAGTTCCCATGGGTAAAGTTTGGGTTGCTTTATTTAGCAATAAGAAACTTAAAATTATACAGGCAAAAAAAGCGGTACTCCATTTTATATTCGAAAAATTGTTTGATAATTTAAGACAGGTAGTAAAGCCAACTTCGAAAAGGCCGGCTATAATTAAGATAATCCAGTTCATGATAAATGTGTTTCTGCAAAATTACGACACATTTCTCGGGCAACATTTTACAAATGTTAAAAAATGAGTTTATTTATAGGTGGCCCTGATCCGGCTCAAAGTAACCTGTGTTACACCCAGGTAAGAGGCGATGTGTTTTAGGGCCACCCTTTTAATCAGCTCCGGCGATTGTGCTATAAACTCCTGATAACGCTCTGCAGCGCCTTTAAAGGCCCTGTCGATTAATCGTCTTTCAGTAGCAATTAATTCCTGTTCGGCTATTTTTCTGCCCCAGTTGGCAATTTCGAGATTGCGTTTGTAAAGCGAAAAGAGGTCGCTTAACTTTATTTGTAATAAAGTGCTGTTTTCTAACAGTTCAATATTTTCATAACCTGGGCGGTTGTTAATGTAGCTGTTAAACGAAAAAAGTACATCACCATTTTGTCCAAACCAAAAGGTAATCTGCTGGTTTTCGCCATCGCAATATGCGCGGGCAATACCTTTTTCAAGAATATAGAAATGAGATTCTATCTTATCGGCACCGATAATGATCGTTCCTTTTTTGTGTTTGATATGCTTGATATGTATAGTGAACTCACGTAATGAATCATCACTTAATGAGGCAAAAACGGCTATATTTTTAAGTTTTTCAATCAAAATTTAAGGCTCTGAAACAAAAATAGCAATGTTTTAGCTGTGTATGGTCTGGGGATCGATAAATTATATTTATTATTTTCCTTTTTAAAGGTCTGGTGATTGAGAATTGATAATTGAACATTTTTCGCCCTGGGTGTAACCTGATTAAAAAGTATGTAGTCATAATACATAGAACGCGGTTCAATAGAAAATAAATAGAATATTAACACATAAAAAAATTATAATTATGAACGGTATATTAGTTCCCATCTCACTTTTTTTAGGCGGATTCGCAATGGTATTTGGAATCCGTTATTTATCAAATAAAGAGAAAATGGCCATGATTGAACGTGGACTCGATCCGGGCGTTGGTAAATCGGCACCAAGACCTTATTTAAGTTTGAAGTTTGGTTTATTACTCGTGGGTTTGGGTATTGGCCTGCTTACAGCCCTCGCAGTAGTAAGAAATATGTTTGGTGGAGAAATGACTGAAGCAGAAACCTCACAAGCTGTAGCAGTTTATTTTGGTTGCCTGGGTGTTTTTGGTGGTTTAGGCTTAATTGTTTCCTTCGTGATCGAAAAGAAAGCGATTGAGAAAGATAAATTCTAGCCAGGCGTGAAACTAAAACAGACCAGTATCCTCCGGGGCTTCCTTTCTATGCTTTACTGCTGCCTGCTCATGCCGGTAGCAGTAAAGGCCCAAAAGCTGAATGATCAGATTGATAGTTTAATCATGACTGTAATCTCAGATAAGCAAGGACCCGGAGGTGCATTTATGGTTGTCCAAAAAGGAAAGGTAATTTACCAAAAGGCTTTTGGGAAGGCTAACCTTGAGCTGAATGTTAACCTTAGTACAGAAAGTGTTTTTCAGCTGGGCTCTATGACCAAGCAATTTACCGCTGTAGCCGTATTGCTTTTAGAGCAGCAGGGCAAATTAAAGGTAAGCGATCCCATTTCGAAATACATTCCAGATTACCCTGCCGGCGATAAAATAACCATACATCATTTGCTTACGCATACTTCAGGCATTAAAGATTTTACCAAAATGAAGACTTTGGCGGATATAGCTCAAAAGGAGATGACACCTAAAATGATGGTCGATTTTTTTAAGAACGAACCTGTTGATTTTGCGCCCGGCGAACGTTTTGACTATAATAATTCTGGCTATGTGCTCCTGGGCTACCTGATCGAACTTGTTTCGGGCGATACTTATGCCAATTTTATTCAGCAGCATATTTTTGATCGGCTTGGCATGGATCATTCTTATTACGCCAGTGACAAAAAAGTGATTTATAACAGGGCTTATGGGTACCAGAAGAAAGCGAATGGCTATGTAAACAAGACTGTTGTTAGCTTTAGCGTTCCTTTTGCGTCAGGTGCTTTAATGTCTACTTTGGGCGATTTGCTCAAATGGCAGAATGCCTTAAGCCATAATAAGCTGTTAAACACGACCGAAACGCAGCTGGCTTTTTCCCGCCATAAACTAAATAACGGAGAATTGTTCAATTATGGTTATGGCTGGCACATTAAAGAGTCTGACGGTTTACCTGTAAGGACACATGGAGGTAGTATCTTCGGGTTTAAAAGTATGGGTGTTTATGTACCAGACGAAGATATTTATGTAGTTGGGCTCACCAACTGTGATTGCAATTCGCCAACCCTACTTATCGAAAATATAGCCAGACTGATTATAACTGAAACGTTAAAAAGTAAGTAAGTCGTTATTTATTGCGGTTTAACAATTATGGCCACCGTTAAGCGGCTAATGCAACTCATTTTTCCGCGTTCATCATAAATTTTAATTTCCCAAACATGCGTTTTGGCGCCAACATGCAAAGGTTTGCAGATTCCTTTTACCAAACCGCTTTTCACCGGTCGCAAATGGTTGGCGTTTACCTCTAAACCAACAGCAACATATTTCTCCGGGTTTATGCACATATAAGAAGCAATGCTGCCCAGGGTTTCGGCCAAAACTACCGAAGCCCCTCCATGCAGTATGCCCGCAGGCTGGTGCGTGCGCTCATCAACAGGCATGGTGCCAACAAGAAAATCTTCGCCTATTTCAGTAAAGCGGATATCAAGCAAAGCACCCAGGTGGTTTTTGGGGCGTTCATTTAAGTCTTCAATGGTAAAATCTTTAAACCACATGATAGCGTTCTTTTAAAATGGAAACATGGTGGATAATGTGTCCTCCAACAATAAACAGAATCGATTTTATATTAATTTCCCTGCCTGATGCAATTCCTTTTCTATTTAATTCTTCTTCGTTTAAAGATTTAAAAAGGTATAAGTTGGCTTTACGCAGTGCGATAAACTCTTCAATCAGATCTTCCAGATCGCGCTGAGCAAAGCGGGCATTCAGGACGTAGTCATCTTCCTCAAAACCTGGCAAAGGCTGCTGTTCTTTTCGGGCAAAACAGGTAATTCGGTAAGCAAATACACGTTCAGCATCAATAATATGACCTAACATTTCTTTCAGTGTCCATTTACCTTCGGCATAAGCATAATCAGCTTTACCGGCGTTCGCCCTAAACAGGGCTGGTAGACTTTGGATCTGATCGTTTAAAATTTCGAAAATATCTCGATCAACTTTACTGATATAGGCTTCGCCCCAAGTTGGATATTCGTTATGCTGTGGTCGGTTCATATCTTAAACTGCTTTTTAATATTATTCTAAAAGTTGTGCCTTTACCCAGTTCAGAGTCTTTTACAAAAATTTCTCCACTGTGGTAATTTTCTACTATACGTTTGGTAAGCGATAAACCCAAGCCCCAGCCACGTTTACGGGTGGTATAGCCGGGTTGAAAAACCGCATCGAACTTAGATCTTGGAATGCCCTTTCCGGTATCACTCACATCGATAAATACCTGCTCTTTGGCTAAATTTTCGATAATATTGATGGAAATAGAGCCTTCGTTTTCGATAGCGTTTGCGGCATTTTTTAAAAGATTTTCAATCACCCAATCAAACAATGGCACGTTTAACATTGCCCTTACCTGTTCATCGCCGGTAATGCTAAATTTAACCTTGTCTGAAGTACGCACTTTAAAATAACGGATAAAATCGCTCACTACAATGTAAACCGTATGGTCTTCAAGTATAGGTTTTGAACCGATTTTCGAGAAACGGTCGGTAATAATTTCCAATCGTTTAATATCGTTTTCCATTTCGGCAATCAACGGATCATCTTCTGCATCAAATTTAGATTTCATCAGTTCTGTCCAGGCCATGAGCGATGATATCGGCGTACCCAGCTGGTGTGCCGTTTCTTTGGCTAAACCGACCCAAACATGATCTTGTTCATCTTTCCGTGCAGAACTGAATGCCGCATAAGCTGTTAAAAGGAAAAGGAAAATAACCCCCATTTGAATGTAGGGGAAATACCTCAACTGCGTTAAAATGAAAGAATCGCGGTAGTATGCCTTAAATTTTCTGCCAAATATATTCATTTCATCAGGCGGATGCTGGGCTTTCATCTGCCTCAACTGCCGTACAAAATATAAACTATCGTAAGTGAGTTTAGTATCTGCAACGGGATAATTGGTTTTAGTACTGTCTAAACCAAAAAAGGAAGTAATCATTCCGGCAGAATCAATCATGATTACAGGCGTTTTCGTGTTTTTTCTTACGGTTTCTACCACATCACGGTAATCATCATTGTCATAAAGAAACATGGCCCGTTCCTGAATCCGCACCCAAAGGTGAAACTGGTCGGCTTCCTCTCGTTCCATTTTTTTTACAAAAGAATCGGTGTAAAATACTGAGGCAATGCCAATTAAGATGGCAAAAATGAGAAGGAAAAACTTCCATCGGCGTTTCTTTTGATAAGGATTCATGCTTTAGTTAGCCAAATTACAATAACAAAACGAAAAAAACATAAAACCATTATGCTTTTTCAAAACCGTGCAACAATCATTTAGAATGCACAACAGTTTCATCACAGATGAAAACACGATAAAATGGATGAAAAATATATCTTTGTAGCGAGCATAGTGCGTGGCGCACTGAGCATGGATTGCACCATGGCTCTAAGCTGATAACTCCCTGCTCTTTGCTTAATCATGGATAAAAAAGTTAGAGTAAGATTTGCCCCAAGCCCAACCGGAGGTTTGCATTTAGGTGGTGTGCGCACGGCCTTGTTCAATTATTTGTTTGCCAAAAAAAATAATGGAACTTTTGTACTTCGAATAGAAGATACTGATCAAAACCGCTTTGTAGAAGGCGCAGAACAATATATTGTAAACTGTTTAGATTGGTGCGGCATTACACCAGATGAAAGCCCTAACAACCCGGGGTCTTACGGGCCATACCGCCAAAGCGAACGCAAACCCAGCTACCGCAAATTTGCCGAACAGTTAATTAGCGATGGTTATGCTTATTATGCTTTCGATACCCCGGAAGATTTAGATGCCAAACGTAAGGAAATTCCAAATTTCCAATACGGGCAGGCCACGCGTATGCAAATGCGTAATTCTTTAACCCTTACCCTTAATGAGGTTGAAGAGTTATTGGCAGCTAAAACACCATACGTGATCCGCATTAAGGTACCAACCGATGAAATTGTGCATTTTAATGATTTAATTCGTGGTGACGTAAGTTTCGAAACCTCTCTGGTTGATGATAAAGTGTTGTTAAAAGCCGACGGAATGCCAACCTACCATTTGGCCGTTGTAGTTGACGATAAGGCGATGGAAATTAGTCATGCTTTTAGGGGGGAAGAATGGTTGCCTTCAGCACCGGTGCATATTTTACTTTGGAAATATTTAGGTTGGGAAGCAGAAATGCCTGCATGGGCACATTTGCCTTTAATCTTAAAGCCGGACGGACATGGAAAGTTAAGTAAACGCGATGGCGACCGCTTAGGTTTCCCGGTTTATGCCATGAACTGGACCGACCCTAAAACAGGCGATGTAACCAGGGGATTTAAAGAAATGGGTTTTATACCCGAAGCTTTTATCAATATGCTGGCCCTTTTAGGCTGGAATGATGGTACTGACCAGGAGTTATTCTCCTTAAAAGAGCTGGAAGAAAAATTCTCGATAGAAAGAATTAGTAAAGCAGGAGCTAAATTCGATTTCGAAAAAGCGAAGTGGTATAACCATGAGTGGATCAAAGCAGAGCGTGCCGGGCGTCTGGCACCCAGCGTTAAAACTGAGCTTGAAAAAGCTGGTATTGAAGTTAATGATGATACTTTTTTAAATACCGTTATTGATCTAATTAAAGATCGTTGCAATTTGATGTCCGATTTTGTAGCACAGAGTAGTTACTTTTTTACCTCACCTGCAGAATATGATGTAAATTCGGTAAAGCCAAAGTGGACAGCTGAAAAAGCTGATTTCTTTAATGGTTTTGCTGATGGTTTAATATTAAGCGATGCCGTTTCTGCTGAAGCAGCATTTAAAGCCCTTGCCGAAGAAAAAGGCTTTAAACCAGGCGAATTGATGTTGCCTTTCCGCATTATGCTGGTAGGCGGTAAATTTGGTCCGGGCGTTTTTGATATTGCTGTATTATTGGGTGCAGAAGAAACTAAAGCAAGGATAACAAAAGCAATTACTGTTTTTAATAGCTAGTATAATTTTTCAGGAATACATGCATATAATGAAAGAAGCCAGGTTTAAAACCTGGCTTCTTTTTTTGCCAAAAATGCGAATGGATAAATCAATAAAAATAATTTATACTTTAGCCTAACAATTATCCCATAATTGAGGTTATCCATTAAACTAAAAGGTAAATTATGCAATGGTTCGGTAAAGGCAGTAATAATGTAGAAGATGGCAGAAGTGGCGGAGGAGGAAAAACCATCCTCGGCGGCGGAGTAGGTATAATAATCGTGGTACTCGGCCTGATTTTTGGGAAAGATTTAACAGGCTTGGTTGGTCAGATTCCGGCTGCAACAGGCACTGAAGAAGTTAAACAGGGTGTACCGGCGAACGATCCGCAAGCACAGTTTGTAGCAGGTGTGTTAGAATCAACCGAGCAGGTATGGGATAAAGAATTTCAGGCGATGGGCAAGCAGTATGAATATCCTAAACTTAGATTATTTAGAGATGCGGTGCAAACCGCCTGCGGTAATGCAGGAGCCAATGTAGGCCCCTTTTACTGTCCTGGAGACCATAAAGTATACATCGATTTATCATTTTATGATGATTTAAAAAACCGTTTTGGTGCAGCAGGCGATTTTGCCCAGGCGTATGTAATTGCACATGAGGTTGGCCATCACGTTCAAAATTTATTGGGCATATCAGAAAAGCTCGATCAGGCCCGTGACCAGGTAAGTGAGAAGGAATATAACCGCTTATCGGTGAAATTAGAATTACAGGCCGATTTTTTTGCCGGACTTTGGGCGCACAATGCCCAAAACCTTAAAGATTTTAAATTAGATGAAGGTGATATAGAAGAAGCATTAACTGCTGCCAATGCCATAGGCGATGATAAATTGCAAAAACAGGCTACAGGCGAAGTTCAACCAGATTCTTTTACACATGGTACCTCTGCACAGCGGATGTATTGGTTTAAAAAAGGCTTCGAAACAGGAGATATTAAACAAGGAGATACCTTTAATTCAAATAATTTATAAAAAATCAAAACTTTTTTAAAAGTGAATTGTTTGTTTACAGTTAATGAGATTTTTGTCTCAAAACCAAACATAATTATCCCGGCTTCTTATTTGTTTTAATAAAGATGATCCTTATAGTTGATGACAGGCCTGAAAACCTGATCTCGTTACAGAAAGTACTCCAGGCACACAATTTTGAGGTTGATACCGCGTCATCTGGCGAAGAAGCGCTGAAAAAAGTTTTAAAAAACAACTATGTCCTGATTATTCTCGATGTACAGATGCCAGATATGGATGGCTTCGAGGTAGCCGAAGCCATTTCGGGTTTTAGCAAGGCAAAAGATACCGCCATTATATTTCTTTCTGCAGTAAATACAGAGTTAAAATTTATTACCAAAGGATACCTGAGCGGTGGATTGGATTACATCACCAAGCCAGTTGATATTAATGTGCTGCTCCTTAAAATAAAAACATTTTATCGCATTTACGAGCAAAATAGAAAGCTTAACGAGGTACAGGAAAAACTGCTCGAAGAAATTGAATTCAGGAAACAGGCAGAACATAAAAAAGACGAATTTATCAGCATTGCCAGTCATGAGTTAAAAACCCCTCTAACCAGTGTAAAAGGTTACATTCAATTGTTGCAGCGCAGCTTAAACAGGGATGATAAAGCCATGGCACAAAACCATCTCGAAAAAGCCAGTATCCAGCTCGAAAAACTGAACGAACTGATTGTTGATCTGCTTGATATCTCGAAAATAGAAAGCGGCAAAATGAAGTTTAACATGAAAAGCTTTTGTGCGGATAATATGGTAAACAATGCCATCGAGATGTTGCAGCAATCTAATCCCGATTTTAAAATCAGCAAACTGGGCAAAACACACGAAATGATTTTTGGTGATGAAATGCGCCTGGAACAGGTGGTAATCAATTTTATTACCAATGCCATCAAATATGCGCCGGGTACCAATCAGGTTAATGTAACCATCAACATTAAGGATGAAAAACTCTATGTGGCTGTGAAAGATTTTGGGATAGGTATTTCTAAAGAGCAGCAGCATAAAATATTCGATAAATTTTACCGCGTAGAAGAAAACAGCAACCGCTTTAATGGCCTGGGGATTGGTTTATACATCTGTTCCGAAATCATTAACCGCCATGGCGGCACTATCGGTGTAAACAGTGTTCCCGATGAAGGATCGGAGTTTTACTTTATTATTCCCATTACCGAAGAAGAAATCCTTAAAAACCAGATCTAATTATCCTTAATCCATATAATGAAAACAACTCTTAAAAGTAATTTACGTTTAGGCCTTGGCTTATCGCTAATTATTCTGTTTATCAGTTCGCTGGCCTCTTACGTAAGTATTGGCAACCTTATTAAAAGCACTGAACTGGTTAAACACAGCGATGAAGTAATTTTAACCACTGAAGGTGTAATTTCCACCTTGAAAGATGCCGAAACCGGACAACGGGGTTACCTTCTAACGGGAAACAAAATATTTCTGCAACCTTATTATGGCTCTACCGACACGGCAATGTCCGCCTTAAACAGGATAGAGGCACAAACGAAAGACAATGCCATTCAGCAGAAAAATATTGCCGAATTAAGAAATATCCTGGCCCGGAGACTGAATATTATTTCGTCTACAATAGAAATCAAATCACTGGGCGGGCAAGTCGATCCAACTGCACTTTTAGAAGGAAAAACCTATATGGATCAGGCCCGTAATGTTGTTAACCGCATGGTTAAAGAAGAACGCAGGTTACTCGAAAGCCGTACAGTTGAACTGAACAAACTGACATCCTATACTCCGATTCTGATTTTAATAGCTGCGGTTCTTGCAATACTTATTACCTTGTTCTTTTATAGAAAAGTATCTATCGATTTTGATGAACGTGTTAAACTTCAAAAAGAAATTGAGGATAAAAAGTATGAGATGGAGAAACGTATTGCGGCCATCAAAGAAATTGCCTATCAAATTTCTAATGGTAATTATGGCGTAAAGCTCGATAGTCAAACTCAGGATGATATTGGCGAACTTTCTGAATCGCTAAATACAATGTCATCATCATTAAAAAAATCTTTTGATATTTTAGAAGAGAATGAATGGCTGCAAACTGGCGTAGCTAACCTAAACGTGAAAATGGTTGGTGAAAAAGACGTTTTCCACCTGGCAGAAGATATTATCGAGTTTCTGGCCAATTATACCAAGAGCCAGATTGGAGCCCTGTACTTATTTAAAGATGATGGATACCTGCATTTAAAGGGGCAATATGCGCTCCAGGGACAAAACCTGGTCGAAACCTTAGAGCTTGGCCAGGGATTAATTGGCCAGGCGGTTAAATCAGGTAAGCCTATACTGTTGGAAGATGTTCCGCAGAACGAACTCACCATTACACATGCCACCGGTAATATCAAACCAGCACAGCTAATTGTACTACCAATTATTAGAAATGAAATTTCAATAGGCGGTTTAGAATTAGGTACGATTGGTAAATACAGCGATCTGCAATTGCATTTTTTAAGCCTGGTTTTATCTGATGTGGGTACCGCATTGCTGGGTGCACAGAACAGGCTAAAATTGCAGCAGTTATTGGAAGAAACGCAGGCACAATCAGAAGAGCTGCAGGTTCAGCATAATGAACTGGAAGGTTTAAACGCAGAGCTCGAAGCACAGGCACAGAAACTTCAGGCCAGTGAAGAAGAATTACGTGTACAGCAAGAAGAATTGTTGCAGAGTAACCAGGAGCTGGAAGAAAGAAGCAGCTTGCTGGAAGAAAAAAACGAACTCATAGAAGAGCGGAATATAGAGATTCAGCAAAAAGCAGAAGCGCTGGAACTGAGTACAAGGTATAAGTCAGAATTTTTGGCTAATATGTCACACGAGTTAAGAACCCCACTCAACTCCATCTTGTTATTATCAAGATTAATGGCCGAAAATGAAGCTATGGATCCCGAACACCAGGAATATGCAGAGGTTATTCAAAGCTCTGGTCAGGGCCTTTTAAGCTTAATCGACGAAATTCTGGACCTTTCTAAAATTGAGGCAGGTAAAATGGAACTCGACCGGACAAATATTAAGGTTGACGAGATCATTTCCAGCATGCGTTCCTTATTTAACCCCCTAGCTAAAGATAAGAACCTAAACTTTGTTATCGAAAAATCGGCAGAAGTTCCCGAGTTTTTTCATACCGATAAAATGCGCCTGGAGCAGATTATTAAGAACCTGCTATCAAATGCCATTAAATTTACTACGGTAGGTGCGGTAACTCTGAATATCAATACAAATGAAAAATTAGGTGCGCTGGTATTTAAAGTTACCGATACTGGTGTAGGTATTGCGCCCGAAAAGCAAGGCATGGTATTCGAAGCCTTTCAACAGGCCGATGGCTCTACGCGCCGCAAATTTGGCGGCACAGGTCTGGGGCTTTCCATTAGTAGAGAGCTGGCCAAACTATTGGGCGGATATATTGATTTAAAAAGCGCGGAGGGGAAAGGAAGTGTTTTTACACTTACGCTACCCATTGATAAAAATAAAGGTTTTGAAGGTGTAGTACCCCAAACAGATAAACCTGTAATGGCCTTAGAGACGCCGGTAAAAAAAGTAAGCCATTTAACGGTCGACAATATTCCGCAAGAGATTGAAGATGACCGCGACAATATTCAGCCTGATGATAAGGTGATTTTAATTGTTGAAGACGATACTCCTTTTGCTAAAACACTTTTAGATTTTACCCGGAAAAGAAACTATAAAGGTTTGGTTGCCGTTCGCGGCGATGCAGGGATTGAAATGGCGAAGACTTTTAAGCCGCTTGCCATTTTACTCGATATCCAACTTCCTGTTAAAGATGGATGGCAGGTAATGGAAGAGCTGAAATCAGATCCTTCAACACGCCCGATTCCGGTACACATCATGTCATCTTTGCAGGTTAAGAAAGAAAGTTTGTTAAAAGGTGCGGTAGATTTTATTAATAAACCTTTTGCCTTTGAGCACATGCAAGAGATATTTTCAAAACTGGAGCATGCCTTAAGCCGTCATCCTAAAAAAGTACTTATTGTAGAAGAAAATGAACAGCATGCCAAGGCATTAAGTTATTTTCTAAGTAATTTTAATATCCAGACAGAAATTGTTAACCAGGTAAACGAAGGCGTTTCTGCCTTGCATAAGCCAGAGGTTAACTGTGTAATTCTGGACATGGGCATTCCGGATAAGCACGCTTACGAAACACTTGAAGTGGTAAAGAAGACACCTGGCTTAGAGAATTTACCAATCATCATTTTTACAGGTAAAAACCTTTCAAAAGGAGAAGAAAACCGGATCAAACAATATGCTGATTCTATCGTGGTAAAAACGGCACATTCTTATCAACGTATTCTGGATGAAGCAGGCCTGTTCCTTCACCTGGTAGAAGAAAAAAGCAAGGAGAAAACCAAAACACCTAAAAGGTTTTCCGAACTACAGGATGTATTGGTTGGTAAAACGGTTCTGGTAGCGGATGATGATGTGCGCAATATCTTCTCCCTAACCAAAATGTTAGAGCAGCACCAGATGAAAGTGGTAGCCGCCACTGATGGTAAGGAAGCCCTGAAATTATTAAATGAAACGCCCGAAATTGATGTTGTTTTAATGGATATGATGATGCCGGAGCTAGATGGCTATGAAACTACAACAGCCATCAGACAGGATATCAAATACCGCAACCTGCCAATTTTGGCCGTTACCGCAAAAGCGATGATGGGTGATCGTGAAAAATGCATTGCTGCAGGTGCATCTGATTACATCAGCAAACCAGTAGATATGGATCAGCTGATCTCGTTATTAAGAGTTTGGTTATACGAAAATCATCATAAATCATAAACCATTTTATTTTTATGCCTCAAAAATTAATTCTCATAATTGATGATGATAACCGAAACATTTTTGCTTTAAAAGCTGTTTTAAAGGCCAAAGGTTTTGATTGTTTATCTGCTATAAGCGCACAGGATGGTTTTTCTATTTTAGAAAAACATGATAATGTTGCCATTGTTTTAATGGATATGATGATGCCGGATATGGACGGTTATCAGGCTATTGCGGCCATGAAAAAATCGGATAAAATGCGGGATATACCCGTATTGGCGGTCACTGCCCAGGCCATGGTTGGCGATAAAGAACGTTGCCTCAGCGCCGGTGCATCGGGTTATGTTTCAAAACCGATAAATGTTGACGAGTTATTAAAACAAATAGAAAATTTTACAAAATAGTAGGTGATAAGTGATGTGATAGATAACGAACAGGTTGAAATCCTGCTGAATGATGTTTTAGAAAGTCATGGGTATGATTTTCTGGAATACTCTCATGCATCGATTAAAAGAAGAATTATACGCCTCTACGGACTGGATAATTTTGTGAGTTTCGCCGAATTTCGTTATACGGTTAGAACAGATAAGCAATACTTTAAGCGTTTTTTAGAGGAAATCACGGTTAATGTTACCGAAATGTTCCGCGATCCTTCCTTTTACAAATCTTTACGGAATGATGTACTTCCTGTACTGGGTACTTATCCATTTATCAGAATTTGGGTAGCAGGTTGCTCTACCGGAGAAGAAGCTTATTCGCTTGCCATTGTTTTAAAAGAACTTAATTTGCTTCATAAGTCACTCATTTATGCCACAGATATTAATCCGTCTGTTTTAGAAAAGGCAAAAAAAGGCATGTTCCCATTAACTTATTTAAAACAGTATTCAGAAAATTATCTGCAATCAGGTGGCTTAAAAGATTTTTCAACTTATTATACCGCGAACTACTCTTTGGCGAAATTTGATGAAAGCTTAAACAGTAAGATGATCTTTTCTACGCATAACCTGGTTTCTGATCATTCTTTTAATGAGTTTCAGTTAATTTTATGTAGAAACGTTTTAATTTATTTCGATAAAGAATTGCAGCATAAAGTGTTTAACCTATTTGATGGTAGCATAGAAAAATTGGGTTATCTTGCTCTGGGAAGCAAAGAAAGTCTGGAGTTTTGGCCAAAGGCAAAAGAATATAAAAGGGTTAAAATGGAAAAAATATGGCGGAAACTGTAGATTCTACCGCTTGTAGTGCATTAGTTATTGGCGGTTCGGCAGGTAGTTTAGATGTATTGCTAGAAATTTTTCCGGCCTTACGGAAAGATATTCATTTCCCTATTATAATAGTGGTCCACCGTAAGGCAAGTAATGAGTCTCTTTTAACCGATTTATTAAAATCGCGTACTACATTGGCCGTTGCTGAGGCAGATGAAAAGGAGTTTTTAATGCCGGGTAAAGTTTTTATTGCGCCCGCAGATTACCATATGCTGATAGAGGAAGACCAGAGTATATCTTTAGATTATTCTGAAAAAGTAAATTATTCCCGACCATCAATTGACGTTACCTTTCAATCTGCAGCTGAGGTTTTTAAAGATAAATTAGTCTGCATTTTACTTTCAGGATCTAATTCAGATGGGGTGGAAGGATTAAAAAGCGTAAACAATTATAGCGGTAGAGTCGTTATACAGAATCCAGATACGGCCATAATGCCGTATATGCCACAACAGGCGGTTATAAATGTTAAGCCGCATGTGATATTGGATAGCCAGAATATGGCTGATTATATAAATAAGTTAAATGATTAATTGCTTTTCGGAGGTTAATATGATAGTTACAAAAAAAATATTTGTTTTTGATGATAACAGGGATATCCTTGATCTTTGTACATTTATTTTGGAAGATGCCGGGTACGAGATAAAAACATCTGAAAATGCCAATAATATAGAAGAACAGGTTGCAGCATATATGCCTGATTTAATTTTTATGGATAATTGGTTACCCGATCTGGGAGGAATACAGGCGACCAGAGCTTTAAAAGGCCACCCTGATTTAAAACATATTCCGGTAATTTATTTTTCGGCCAATAATGATATATCTTCATTAGCCGATGAAGCTGGTGCAGATAGTTACCTGTCGAAACCATTTGATATCGCTGCGCTCGAAGAAATTGTAAAAAAACATCTGGCCTAGCGCCGAAGACTTACGAAGTTTGAAGATGCCAGTGTGCCGGAAAAACTTCGTAAGTCTGGGTCTAATTAAACTTTCGATATAAAGTTCCACTCGAATCTTCGTCATTTCGAGCGGAGGGTAACGAAGTCAAGAACCACGAAGTGCTCAGCGAAGCTAAATCTATCGTGGCAGATCTCTCCATTCCACTTCTTTCCAGGGATGACGAATTTTTAATTCATGGAATACACTATCCATTATTCCTTACCCCAAATCCTTGTATTCAGATCCAGCTCCTTGACAATATCATACATAAAATTGATGGTAGAAATATCTTGATTTACAGTTTCTGGATTTAATAAAGATTTAAAAACAGGTGCCTCAAAATAATTCCGGTTCAAGGGGAAAGCGATATACATCCTCGATTCGATAAAGGATAAACTGATGTTATATTTGGTTTGATGATTGAGGCTTAGTATCCGCTCCATCATGGCGGGTGTAAGGATATACCTGGATTCGACCTGATCTGAACCATAAGTTACAAAGGTCTTATCAAATTCTACATTCTCCAGTTGTATAACGTCATTACTGCCAAAAGAAAACAGGTTTTTTGAAAACCATGCGCCAAAAGCTGCTCCAAAATCTTTTGGTCTGACAATGGTTATGCCATTAAATTTCTTGTTAAAATCGGCAGCAAAGATAATTCCTCTAAAAATGTCGTGCCACTCTGTTCGCCTTCCGTCTTTTGTTTCGGTTACTGTTTTATATTCAGCATGTACTTCAGCAAAGTAAAACCGGGTTTTATCAGCACATCCCATTACTAAATCTTCTGTTTTATAACGATCAGGCTCATTGCTAAACAACTGCGTGTACATAAACTCCGAAGCTTCAATTCCCCGGTAGGGATTAATTGATAAGCTTTCGTCTAAAAACTTAAGGGCAGCACCAATTACATTTGTTTTGTAGGCATTCTGGTAAGCTGTTAAAGAATCGTTGATCTTAAATAACAAAACTCCGCCGTAAATAACAGGTACTAAGCCACTAATTACGCCAGGAATAGGAAACCCCAGGAAAAAGCCGAGAATACAAAGCAGAATACCTGCGGCAATAAAGATATAGCCTTTAGTTTGGGTACCGGCAATTCTTTTGCGCTCTACCTCCATTGTAGCCAAAACTTGCTGTAAGGCTACATTATTTGCAATATCGAACGACATTAATTATTGAAAAGCTCTTTTGCACTAATATTTTTGCGCTCTTCAGCTGCGGTTTCTAAAACAGCAATTGCCTGGAAGTTTAACATTCCGGCAAATAAACTGCCTGGAAACATCATAATTGAATTATTATAATCGGTTACCGAAGCATTATAGGTTCTTCTGGCAGCGGCAATCTGTTCTTCGCTTTCTGTCCAGGTCGTTTGCAGGTTAATAAAATTGGTATTGGCTTTTAAATCAGGGTAATTTTCAATGTTGACCATCAAACCCCTCACATTGCTGCTTAATTGCGCATCTAAATCTGCTTTTTCTGCATTGCTGATATTTGGTGAGCCTGCTTTTGATCTCAGTTCAACTATTTTGGTTAAGGTTCCCTGCTCGTAAGTAGTGTACTGTTTTACTACTTCAACAAGGTTTGGAATAAGGTCGAACCGTTTTTTAAGCATTACATCAATGGCCGAGAAGGCATTTGTTACCTGGTTTTTCTTCCCAATAAGCGAGTTGTAAAAGAAAATCCCAATAAGAAAGATGAATCCGATAATAACGAGGGCAATAATCATAATTTTAGTTTAAGGTTTAGAGAATAAAGATAAGAAAAGGTTACAAGATGTTATCGCTTTTCATTTTGCTCACGCTTTATCCGGCGTTCTAAACGTTTTTGTTTCCGTTGTAAATGATTGGCCCGCATGGCCTTAAACTTTGCAATATGCTCACGTACCTTATTCTGCTTTTCTTCAGTAATACCAATGCTGTACTTTATCCCGGTAAAAAGGCCCTTCCAGATCATGTTGAAAAAAGAGGTATTTGAAGGCCTGCTGTAATTCACGGTTACAGGTACCAGCTTGCCATCTGCACCGGGGTTTTCAGATTTGATGATTAAAGCATTGGCTAAGAAAGAAAGAAAACCGCGGGTAACCAGATGATCTTTTTCGGGGTCATTTTTCATTAACGCTACAGAAAGGTCGTAATAGGAGAATGCTACCGTTCCTTTTGTGCCTGAATCGTTTGCCTTAAAATCGAACTTCAATTTATCTACATTCCCTCGGTTAATGCGTACCAGGCCAAGTGGTTTGGTAATCTGATTTAAAACCCGCGCATTAAAATTGTGTAAAACTCCATGGTAAGAAAATGCACCATCTTTAGCCTTAAGTTCAAATATAAAGTTCACATCAAGTTTTCCCTGGCCAAATAAATAAGTATTTAAGTTAACCTCCATTATTGGGTTTATGGCCTTAATATTATCAAGGTTGGTGGCATTTTTTATAATTCCAGAGGTGTTTTCAAAACTGATCCGGCCTCTTTGATTACTTTCACTGTTAAAAACAGAATAGTTAACATTTACATCTTTCAGCTGGATTTTCTGGACCAGAATAGGCGCACGAACGAGCTGCAAAAGCTGGTGGGGAAATTTACCGATCTTATTCTCCTGTGGTTTACCCGGGAGCCCATTTTGGTTAAAAACAGATATAAAACCGTTAGCAATGGCCATCTCTTTTGCCCATAGCTCCTGTTTGCTGATGTAAAGCGGTAAGTCGATGCCATTGAGCATAATATCGCGCATGCCAATATCAAAACGTTCTCTGGCATAACCCGCAACCTTGCCGAATTTCATTTCATCATGTAATGGAACCAGTGCAAAGCTATTTATCCTTAGCTTTCCTGTAGTAGCCCTGAAATCAAGCTGATCAAGCTTGATATCGTACATTTTATCAGGTGTGCGGTACACGTAGTTATTCAGGTTGATTACGATATCTTTTAGCAGGTAAAATCGGCTCGGATCATCTGCAGAGGTAGAATCAACCAGCAAATCGGTTAGCGTAATGTTAAGATCGTCTATATTGAAAGGTACTGAATTGGGTACATTTTTATTCACATATTTAAAGCTTACGTCTTTAAAACGGATGGTTTTAATGCTAAACTCTTTCAGGTTTTTAGAGATGATATCGTAAGGTGATTTAATCGGCCTGGGTGCACGCCCTTCATTAAAAGCAAATTGCCGGTTAACCATGGTTACCTCAGGTTTATCAAATATGATTTCCTCTACCTGCAGTTTTTGTTCGCGGTATAGGGTTAACGGGTGGAAGCGCTTCACCACCAGTTTTTTTAAAGAAACGGTATATAAATTATTTGGTGCTCTTTTTAAGGCTATAAGTTGTTTGAACCGATTGGTGTCAGGCGTTATTTTTACGTTCTGTAAAGTGGCATTTCCCGTAAAAACATTGGTAGAAACTTTGGTAAAACTAATGGTATATAAACTATCGGTTGATTTATAGAGCAGTGTTTTAATTCTATCAGTTAAAATAGGGCGAGACTTAACATTTAACAACCAGGCTACGCCTGCAAGTAGGATAAAAACACCGATCAGTGTACACGCAATCCATTTAAAAACTTTATATCGGTATCTTTTGGTATCAGGCATTAAAAAATGAGAAATTGTGGTTTACAAGCAATATACGGTTATATACATATATTTGAAAAATGTAAGATCAGTTTTTTTCTCTTCGGGCTTTTCTTGCAGCTTTTCTGTCTACCCGTTTTTGTTGCCTTATTTTTTTTGCAATTACTTTCTGTTGTTTTACCGGATCCTTTTCAGGTACTATTCCAACACCTACAATATCCTTTATCCCTACAAAAACGGTTTTCCACATCAGGTTAAAAAACGAGGCAGAATTAATTCTGTTATTGGTCATCGTGGCTGTTCTTGGTGTTTCGCCTTTTTGTGGATTTTCATCTTTAACTAAAATAGTATTAGCCAAAAAGGATAAAAACCCTTTTTTCCTGGTTCCTTCCCCATCAATATTGTCTGATAAAAGTTTTACTTTCAGGTTCGTGTACAGCATATTCATAGAACCGGTTGCTGATCTTAAATTTCCATTCGCCTTAAAATCTATATGTTGTATGTCTCCACTTTCTATTTCTACCAAGCCCAGCGCTTTAGATAAAGGATTTAGATTTTTCATATCAAATTTGCCCAAACGCCCGCTGTAGGTAAAAGCGCCATTTTGATCGGTTAGGTTGAAATCGATTTTTACATTCAGCTTTCCGGTGCCCATTAAAAGCGCGTTTAAATCTGCCTGGGCATGATTCTTTTTGTTCAATTGTAAGCTATCATTGGTTACATTTAAAATGTTTCCTGTTAACGCTTTAAAGTCAACTGATCCAATTTTTTTACTTGCAGGGTTAAACTCACCATATTTAACATGAATATCTTTCAGCTTTACGGTATCAATCAGGATGGGCATGTTTAACCTTTTCAGTGCTATATGGGGATAGTTTCGGCCTTTATCAAAGCCCGGCGGCGGTGGCGATTCGCGGCTCATAAAAACTTCTACATTGGCCGGACCAATCTTCAACGATTTTGCATATAGTTTCTGGTCGGTATTTAAACCAATAAAATCCACGCCATTAAATTCTATTTTATCAAAGCTTAAATTGTACCGGTCTTTCTGGATATTGTATTTTCTTGCAAAAGTAAGTTCATCGTACAATGGTGTAAGTTTAAATCCTTTAACCGTTATTTTTTTTGATGAGGTAGAGCCTTTAATGGTATCCACTTTCATGGAGTACATTTTATCTTTTGTTACCGATTTATAACCTGCAATCTGAAATGATGCATCTTTGGTATAGTAAAACCTCGTTGTATCGCTTCCTGAAAGCGAATCCAACAAGAAATCGTTAATGTTAATATCAAGGTGTTTGATCGAGTTTTTGGTTTTTTTTGCTGCGGTTTTGTTGATATAATCGAAATCTGCATCTACAATTTTGATGCTTTTAACACGTACCGATTTAAAGGTTTTGGAAATCTGCTCATAAAGCGATTTTTCATCTATTATGGTATCGGGTTTCTTGGTCACCTTGTTAAAAATCATGTTGATGGAGGGCTGCTGTAAAAGAATTTCCTTTACATCTATCCGTTTTTTAAAGTAGGCCGTTAGTATTCCAACCCTTGTAATCTGCAGTTTCTTTAATTTAATTTCGAAAGTATGGGCGGGAGCCAATTGTTTTTTCTTTAAGCTATCAAAAACAGCAGTATCGGGTGTTAGCGTAACATCGCGCAGAGCTAAACTACCTGTAATTACATTTAAGTTAATGCTTTTAAAATCTATCCGGTATAGATGATGGGAGCCATTATAAACACCAGCCTTAATTTTTTCGGTCAATACAGGCTTCCATCTGGCGCTTAAAAACATAGCCCCAAATGCCACAATTAAGATCAATATACCGAATATGCTTCCTATCCAAATCCAAACTTTATTTCTATGTTGAGCTGTCATTTATTATGGCTTATCAATAGGTAACATATAGAAGAGCGAAAGGTTTTTTAGGGGCAAGGCAAAAGCCGAAAGACCAAAGAGGAGGTACTGTTGCTGCATTATTGTTAAAATTATTTTTTGGAGCGCAAGGGCAGGGTAAGCAACATCGTTTGTTCCTTTGCTTCGCTTGTACGCTTCGGCCGTCGTACCTCCGGGCCTGCAGGGTACCGCTTCGCCAAGGGCTAGATTGGTTAGGCCTGTGGTATGGAAACCCCTCATAGTAGCAAGAACAGCTGTAACCTAAACCCGGCCGTAGCAGGATGCCACAATTTTTTCAATTGGGGCAGAAGTGGGGGCGGAGCTGCATCGCCACATCGGCACCGAAGCTTGCATTTCCAAAAACATCCTGGCTCATTTATAAAGCGGAACTATTAATTTGGAGCGCAAGGGCAGGGTAAGCAACATCATTTGGTCCTTTGCTACGCTTGTACGCTTCGGCCGTCGTACCTCCAGGCCTGCAGGGTACCACTTCGCCAAGGGCTAAATTGGTTAGGCCTGTGGTATGGAAAACCCCTCATAGTAGCAAAAACAGATGTAATCTAAACCCGACCGTAGCGGGATGCCACAATTTTTTCAATTGGGGCAGAAGCGGGGGCGGGGCTGTATCCTGCCATCGACACCGAAGCCTGCATTTCCAAAAAAAATCCTGACTCGTTTTATAACGATGAACTATTAATTTGGAGCGCAAGTGCAGTACAAGTAACATCGTTTGTTCCTTTGCTTCGCTTGTACGCTTCGGCCGTCGTGCCTCCGGGCCTGCAGTATACCGCTTCGCCAGGGCTAGCTAGGTGAGGGCGATCGTAAGTAAAATCTCCTCATAGTAGCATATGGTTTAATGGGGCCTGCTTACTGTTTTATCATAATCATACTGTAAACATTTAAACAAAATATGTCAATTTGTCACTTTTAATTTTATTTATGTATTTTTGCAATCCCCAATATTTTTTAAATAATGATTGATTTACAAGTACAGGATAAGACGCACGATGAAGCCAGGCAAGGTGAAGCTTTAATTTTAGATACACCGATTAAAGCCGATGCCCGTAAATTATATATCGAAAGTTACGGTTGTGCAATGAATTTCGCGGATAGTGAAATCGTGGCCTCTATTTTATCGGAAACTGGATTTGAAACCACGGGGGATTATCACCAGGCTGATGTAATCTTCATTAATACCTGCTCAATCCGAGAAAACGCAGAAACCAGGGTTAGAAACCGACTATCACAGTTTGGTGTCGAAAAACGCCGTAACCCGAAATTAATTGTTGGGGTTTTGGGCTGCATGGCAGAACGTTTAAAATCTAAATTTTTGGAAGAAGAACGTTTGGTTGATGTAGTGGTAGGACCTGATGCTTACCGCGATCTGCCTAACTTAATTGAGCAGGTAGAAAGCGGACATAAAGCAGTTAATGTTTTATTATCTCGCGAAGAAACCTATGCTGATATTAGTCCGGTTCGTTTAAACAGTAACGGAATAACCGCTTTCATTTCCATTACCCGTGGTTGTAATAACATGTGTTCTTTCTGCGTGGTACCTTTTACCCGTGGCCGCGAACGAAGCCGCGATGCCCATTCTATTATAGAAGAAGCAAGGGGCTTATTTGAAGCGGGCTACCGGGAAGTTACACTTTTAGGTCAAAACGTAGATTCGTACACCTGGACATCGGAAGACGGAACAGAAACGGTTAACTTTGCGCAGCTTTTGGAGCAAACAGCATTGGTTAGTCCGGATTTAAGGGTACGTTTCTCTACTTCGCATCCAAAAGATATTACCGACGAAGTTTTACATACCATTGCTAAATACGATAACATCTGTAATTATATCCACTTGCCTGTCCAATCAGGAAATACCCGCATATTGGAGTTAATGAACAGGACTTATACCCGCGAATGGTATATCAATCGTATCGACGCCATCCGCAACATTATTCCAGGTTGTGCAATTTCTACCGATATCATTGCCGGTTTCTGTACAGAAACTGAAGATGAACATGAGGAAACCTTGAGTATGATGGATTATGTGCAATATGATTTTGCTTATAACTTTACCTACTCTGAAAGACCAGGAACTTTAGCCGCCCGTAAATTGGAAGATGATATTCCTGAAGAAGTGAAAAAACGCCGTTTAGCAGAGATCTTGGCCAAACAACAGGCACATTCGTTAATGCGTTTGCAAGAGTGGGTGGGTAAAACCGTTCGGGTTTTGATTGAAGGCACTTCAAAAAAATCTGATCTGGATTATTGCGGAAGAGGAGATAGCGGAGCAATGGCCATTTTCCCAGCCATTGATGGCGTTAAACCAGGCCAGTATGCAAATGTGTATATCGAAAAATGTACATCTGCTACGTTAATTGGTAAAATAGTTTAAAAAGGTTGAGGGTAAAAGGTAAGGGGCCTAAGGTCTCATATCTCATATCCCAACTCAAATCTAAAGAATGGATACACAAAATATTAAACAACGTTTCGGTATTATTGGCAATTCGCCTCTGCTTAACCGTGCCATAGATATTGCAAGCCAGGTAGCACCAACAGATATGTCGGTACTAATAACAGGCGAAAGTGGTAGTGGTAAAGAGGTATTCTCACAGATTATCCATCAAATGAGTGCGCGTAAACACGGTGCTTTTATAGCGGTAAACTGTGGTGCCATCCCTGAAGGAACGATAGATTCTGAGCTTTTTGGTCACGAAAAAGGATCATTTACCGGTGCGCACGAAGCCCGTAAAGGATATTTTGAGGTGGCGAATGGCGGTACCATCTTTTTAGACGAGGTTGCTGAACTACCTTTAGGTACGCAGGCACGTTTACTGCGTATTTTAGAAAGTGGCGAATACTTACGTGTAGGGTCTTCTAAAGTACAGAAAACAGATGTCCGCATTATTGCTGCCACTAATGTTGATGTGTATAACCGCGTTAAGAACGGAAAATTTCGCGAAGACTTATATTACAGGTTAAATACTGTTCCATTACGCATACCGGCTTTGCAAGAACGTAAAGAGGATATTTATTTATTGTTCAGAAAATTCGCTGCCGATTTTAGTGATAAATACCGTAGTCCGGCGTTACACCTGGAGCCAGACGCCATCCAGATTTTAACCAATTACAGCTGGCCAGGTAATGTTCGCCAATTAAAAAATATTGCGGAGCAGATCTGCGTATTGGAAAAAGACCGGAATGTTACCGGGCAAGCCATTTTAAACTATATCCCGAACGAAGCTGGAAGTAATTTGCCAATGGCGATTAACGCTCAATCGAAAGAAGATTTTACAGAAAGAGATATTTTGTACAAGGTGCTTTTTGATATGAAAAAGGATATGGTTGAGCTTAAAAAACTCGTTGCTGAAATTATTCAGCACGGCGGAAATACCGCTACCGTTTTGGCAGATAATCCGCAGTATATCAATCAGCTGTATCGTGATGTAGAATTGCCGGCAGGACAAGAGCATGCCTTTACCATCCAGCAACCTACGCCAAGCAATAATAATAACATTAACAACAATAACAATGCTGATTATTTTGCGCACGAGGCCGAAGAAGTAGAAGAATCCTTGTCCTTAGTGGATAAAGAATCGGATCTGATTAAAAAAGCGTTAAAAAAACACAAGGGTAAGCGTAAGTTTGCTGCTCAGGAACTGGGTATTTCAGAACGTACCTTGTACAGGAAAATTAAAGAATTAAACCTGTAATTTTAAAATTGCTATTTTAATTACCTGCAAAAGCACGTCTCCCAAAACTTAGATAACATTTTCGATAATGATGAAAATTAGAATATTTGCCATAATCCTGCTTGCCTCGGTTTTTAGCGCGTGCTCTTATAAATTTAGTGGAGCATCAACAACAGGGTTAAAAACGGTGGTGGTTCGGGTATTTGAAAATAATGCACCATTAGTGGTACCAACGTTGAGTAACCAGATCACTGAATCGTTAAAAAGCCGTATCCGTAACCAAACCAAATTGATTATTTCTCCAACAGGTGAAGGAGATGCATCATTTGAGGGGAGAATAACAGGTTACGATATTAAACCGGTTGCGCTTCAAAATAGTGCTACGCCAACCTCAGGAGCAAACAGATTAACCATAACCGTTTCTGTAAAATATAAGAATAACATAAAAGAACACGAAAAAGAAAGTTTTGAAGAGAGCTTTACCAGATATTTTGATTTTCCCATCAACGGGGCACCAATTCAAACCTTATTGCCTGGGGCTATCGAAAATATTAACAAACAATTATCTGAAGATATTTTTAACCGTGCATTTGCGCAGTGGTAAATAAAGCAGGACTCTAAAAGACAAAATTTTCAAAACCCGTCTACATTTTTTTAACTTAGCGGCAAACCTGGATAATGGATAACAAAAAGCTACTGGCAGATTTACTTGCGCAACCTGGAAAGGTTAGGTCAGAGCATGCATCCATGTTGCAGGAAATGGCGCAGCAATTTCCATATTCACAGCCCATTCATTTACTTTTGGCCAAAGCCAATGCTTCATTTATTCCAAAAGCGGCATTATATGGTCAGGGGCATGTATTGTTCCATGTGCTAAATATGGTTGCCGTCCAGGATGACCAGCAGGAAAAGGATCCTGAAATTAATGTAGTCGTTACAGCGCATGCGCAGGACGAGCCTGAAGTTTTTGAAGAAATAAGTGAACTTACAGATGATATCCCTTCATCTACAAATCAGGCTGTAAATGTAGAAACGCCAAACCACCTGCCAGGTATTGATAGTCATTTAATGGACTTACCCGCAGATGATGATTCTTTTATTGAAAGTGTAGCTGCTACCGATTTCTTTGCCTTTGAACAGAAATTAAGTACGGATGTAGTTGCGACTTTCCCGGAAATTGAAACCGTTGTTCCTGACGAGCCTGAAAGAAATTTTGTTTCACAATACAACGACGATAAGCTTCCGTACACGTTTTTATGGTGGTTAGCGAAAACCCGTAAAGAGCACGAACAGATTTTTCAGCCTTATGCACATCCTAACGCCGGTAAGGTAAAGCCACAGCCGCAAAATGACCAGCTGCAGGAAAGAGCCGAATTTCAGCAACAGTATGTAGAACATATCTTCCACATTCAAACCCCTTTCGAGGTAGCTGATCATTTAGCAGAATATCCTTCTGCCGAAATTAAAGATGCAAAGGGCGCCGAAATCATTGAGAAATTCTTAAAAGAAGATCCAACCATCAAACCTCCTAAGCCAGAACAAATTGATAATGAAAATAAGGCAAAGAAAAGTGCAGAAGACAATTACGACCTTGTTTCGGAGACTTTAGCTAAAATTTATATCGAGCAAATGCTTTATCACAAAGCCATAGATACTTATAAAAAATTAAGTTTGAAATATCCGGAAAAAAGCCGTTACTTTGCCGACCTTATCCAATCTATAGAAAAGAAATTTTAAAATATAATATTACCATGGTAACCTTTTTAATCATTTTATTAATTATTGCGTGTGTAGCCTTAGGCTTATTTGTTTTAATACAAAATCCTAAAGGCGGAGGTTTAGCTACAGGCGGTGGCGGCAGTAACATGTTTGGTGTACAACGTACTGGCGATGTTTTAGAAAAAGGATCGTGGGTATTGTTAACGCTAATAGTGGTACTAACCCTTGCCGTTACTACAATTGCTAAAACCAGTGGCGGTAGTGCAGCAGTTGGGAACTCTGCTATTCAGGAGCGTTTAGATAAAACGCCATCACCGTCTCCACTTGGCGGAAATTTAAACAGCACTAAACCTGCAGCCTCCACTCCGGCTAAAACTGAGTCCACAAAGGAATGAGTATTACTGACCGTATTTTATAAAGATTTCCTCGAAAAGGAAAGCTTTTTTGTTTTTTAACACGAAGCTGTATCATAAATATAGAATTGTCATCCTTAGGGATAATTTATTTTATAAAAATCAATATAAAAGACAGATCTTTTTGGCAAATGGTAGGCTGCGCGAGATCGTCATTCCCAACTCGATTGGAAACCACGGAGTGCTCATGAATGCCATTGAAACAAGGTAAACTTATGAATAATCGTAATGCAAGCGCTTTAAGATTCCCGCCTGCGCCTATCGTGTGGATACATCTTTTAAGTATTTTTAGGCGTTTTGCTAACTAACTTTAATAAAGCACGGATTATAACCAAGGACGCTGTCAATCCCAAGAGCCGGGGAAATCAAAAAAACAGGTGCAGAACAGTAAAAA
>Ga0157371_10000287_pt1 | contig 68420 bp, 71 predicted proteins | sample C45metaG_FD_113462 | JGI IMG/M metagenome (GOLD analysis project Ga0157371, IMG submission 113462) | Corn rhizosphere microbial communities from Kellogg Biological Station, Michigan, USA - C4-5 metaG | ecosystem: Host-associated > Plants > Roots > Rhizosphere > Soil | place: USA: Michigan...
CCTGAGCCTGATTGTGGAATACATCGGTATCGCGTTCTTCTGGCCGGAAATGGGCGCCGCACATAGCCAGCAGGTGATGACCACGGAAATGGGCTACCTGTCGTCGGATTTCACCCGCAGCCTGCTGCTCTCGGAACCTTCCGTTACCGTCACGCACTGGATCACGTTTGCGTATCAGTGGGCCTTTGTTGACAGCGGTTTCGTTGGCTGGGTGCAGTCGATGTATGAATCTGAAATGAACAGCGGCAACGAAATTTCCCGCCAGCTGAAATCGGCCAGCGGCTGGCTCGCCAGCTATCTGCAGCAGTATCTGCTTGCCAGCGTCTGGGTGGCCGTGGTGACGCTTATCCGGGTTACGATACTGACGCTCTCCATTCCGCTGTTTGTGCTGGTCATTGCCGTGGCCGTGGTGGAGGGGCTGGGGCGTCGCGACCTGCGTCGCTATGGGGCGGGTTACGAGTCCTCGTTTTTATATCACCGGGCGAAAAGGCTGATTAAGCCAGCGGTATACATACCGGCAATGGCGTACCTGTCGTGGCCGTCGGCGGTCTATCCCAACCTGTTACTACTACCCGCAGCCATCATGCTGGGGCTTGCCATTACAGTAACCACCGCGTCCTTTAAAAAGTACCTCTGATCTTCCCGGGCCCGCTTCTGCGGGCCTTTCACTTGCTCAGGTCACTTACCTTCTTTCATTAATTTTTATCCTAAGTGAAATCTGGTGCTTCCATGCCGCTAAAGCGGCATTCAGGGGCTGGCTGCTCGCTGCGTACTGGCTTGGTTCATTTTATGCCTGCGTTGAATGTCCGCTTTGTGCCAAAAGCGGACGCTACTATTTAACGAAGCTGCTATGTAACATGTGGCACTCAACAACGAAATTTTAAAGCTGATCTTATGGAACACAACAAAGAGAAGTTATCGGATTTACTTAACCACTTCGATTCCCGGAAGAAATACGCCGCAGCAAAAATATCTAGTTTATCTGGTAAGAATGAAATCTGTTTCGCCTTGTCAGGACTGACGTTTCAAAATGGGCCGTATGTTTTCAAAGATATAGGCGAATTGCGAGAGGTGCTTCATCCGCCTGGCGAGATAGAGTTAGCTGGTGCGCTTAAGAACAAGCACCTACTCAGCGCCGTTGCTCGACATATGCCAGCAGTTACTTATGAGCTTGCCTTGAATTCCGGCGAGACGAAATTACTGCAACCAGATCTAAACATCGGATGGTGGATTATATCAGCACTCCGATGCCGCACACTCACCGATATACTTGTTCCTGCAGTAGCAAACGCATCTTGGGACGTCTTTCCTGCTCTTCAAGCCAACTCTTGTGAAGTTCAACTTATAGAGGACGTGCCGACCGCTCGGAAAATAGGTAAAAGTGTAGAAATATCAATTAACTCTCTCATTTGGGTTCATGAAAATCTAGAACGCTGGATAGCACTGCTTGAGATGCCAGCATTTCGACTTGCTATTGATTCTTTAACGACACACAACCAACACGCGAATTTGAGAATGACTGCTGCTGCATTGTGGGCAGGATTTGAAGCGCTCTTTGGAATCAATTCGGAGCTTCGTTTTCGTCTGGCTCTTATGGCGGCAGCGTATCTTGAAGAGCGAGGCCCAAATCGCTTAATAGTTTATCGAAGGATTAAGAAACTGTATGACTACCGTTCAAAAGCGGTACATGGTGGAGCTATGTCAGATAAACTTTTAGTTGAGCATATAATTGAGGTGCGAGAGCTTCTATCCCGATTAGTGTGCCTAATGACAGAAATTGGAAAAATGCCAACAATTGAAGATTATGAAGAAAGGCTTTTGACCTGAAGCTGTTCCTCTTGAAACTACTTTCTTTAATTTGAAAAACGCCTGAAAGTCCGGTCATCGCTCATAGCGGACGTTAGCCTGTCGTAAGTCTGCTTTGTGCCAGGAACGGACGTTACTATAATTGAAGTTGGATACCCGAAAATGATTTCAGATGGCACTTTTTACATAATATCCGGCAGTCCAAAAATCATGGGAAAGAACAAATGCTGAAAGTGGCTACGCCTACTATTAAATGCAACTTCTGACAGGGCAAGAAAGACGGATTAGACCCAGCCATTAAAACGAAACGTTAATAAGTGGCTTACGAAGCGGCTTACCTTCGAGATCTGCATAGCGGGGATCGGCTTTTGCCTCATCGGAGAATCTGACGCAGCCCGTCTCAATTTGCATATGGCCTTTATCAAGAAGCTTGTGCAAATCTGCCGCAAGGCAGACGCCGTTTTCTACACTTGAAGACCCTCCACTCGCGTAGCTGATAATATGTGCCGCTTCAAGCGCGAGTCGTGTACCTGAAATTGCGCATTGATTTTCCCAGTTGGTCAGGACTGCGCACCTGAATCGTCCCTGAGCTTGCCTGACTTCAGCCCGGGTATATTTTTTTTGACTGGAATAATGTGGTACGTCGAGCTTTTCCCGCTCAAGTTCACTCTTGTACTCAAGCCAAATCTCACCATCATCCATTTCATCAAGTTCATCGTCCGGCCAGCCAGCGCTTTGAAGTTTCTTCCGTGCAGCTGCGTAATCACGCACGGATTTATCAGAGAGATCCTTACGTCGCTCAAGCACGACGGTATATTTTCCTCTCTGGACGGGCGGAGTCCGATCGCCAATTTGCATCGACTCACCGCCTGAACTTGCAATTAAGTTCGCTCTCCAGGCAGCATGAAAGATGCGTTCGCCTACGTGTTTATTCGCTGCACCTGCACTGCTGAATTGCTCACCATCAATGTAAAACCAGTATCGTCTTTTACGCATCCTGTCGGCTTGTTCTGGTGTGTATCGCCTCGTCACAACGGTCTTCCTTAATAGTAAAAAATCGATATTGCATTCATAGTCTGATCTGAATAAATAGGGCGTTAAATTGCCGATCAGCGAAGTATTTCGCAATACTACACCATTGAAAAAACGTCCGCTGAACGCTCACAGCGGACATCTGCCCGACGTTCGTCCGCTCTGTGCCAGAAGCCGACTGCCATGTTAAAAGAGAGTGTCCAGGCCAGTGTGCCCAAAACCTATAGGAGGGATAAATCATGTCTGATAAGAATGAGTTCGCTGAAGGAAAAGCCATCTGCAATGAGATCGGCGGCGCGGTACTTGAGGTTCTGGGTCAGAAACGTGAATTTGCTGTTCAGTCGGTCATTGATATTCTGCAGGAAACACAGCATGACGGGCACAGCTACGACGAAGAGCGCGAGAAAGGCATGGAGCTGGCGCTCAGGATACTTAAGAAGTTTGCGTAAGAACTGCTAAGCGGCTAGTTCGCCGCCGGATTGTTATGTTTAATTTGGCAGGATTTTCCTGCCGCCATCACTTTGACGTCCGCTTCTCGCTTATAGCCGAAATTGGCCTGCACAACGTTCGCTTTGTGCCAGAAGCGGACGTCACTAAAGCTACATTGGAACTCTTGCTGACTGTTACTTAGGATTATTTATCGAACGCCTATTAGGCGCTGTTCCTCCTGTAATAGTCTCTTAGCCGTGAGTATTGCACGTCTTGCTCAAGGTTTGGAGCAGCCTGGATAATGTCATCCAGGCAAGTACCCAACTCTTCAGATAACCATTGGCGTTTCTCACCTGCAATTACGTAACCCAGTAGCAATGCTGCTTCGGCAGGAAAGCGCGTGCACAGTCCCGATTCAAGTAGCCGGTGTACGACATAATATGGATGTTCAACAGGTATCAGCCAGTTATGTACGTCATCCAAAGCAGAGGGAAATTCGTCGCCAGTAGCAATGATTAGCCGGGCCAGTGAAACAGTCATTTGAGAAGTGACCAGATCCCGGGATTTCGGCCAGATGTTTTGCCACAATGGCCGGACTCGATTTTTCCAATAATCTTCTCTCTTGTCAGCCGCCCCTTCTTGCGCCTGACAGAGTGCCAGAGCACACTTTTCAAGACCTTCTGACGGAAGTGCGTTAAAAGCGGCACGAAACTCTTCGGTTGTGTAATCCGCTGTCGGGCCTAATGCTGCGTATGTTAAGAAAGTTGCGTATTGCTGACGATGATCGCCGAGTTCTGCATAGTGGTTTGCACTATCAAGGCATTGAGATTTAAAGGCCGTCATCAATGGCTGGTAAAGGCGAGGCGACCAGAGAAAGCCTTCCCAAACGGACTTCGCCTCAAACGGATTGTCCCAGTTGAAGAATGGTAAAAGATATTGTTCTGTCCAGGGGCGGTCTACACGGAAAAGTGCAATTAGCTGTGAACTCAACAACACCCGCCCATGTATAAATCGCTCGATATCAGGATCACACAGCGCACTGAAAATGGACTTGAGATAATCGGGCAGTTGCTCGTTATCATTTGGATCTTGCTTGAACCACAGGTTGACCAGAATCTGAGTAACATGTCCGATGGGGTGATTTATCGCAGCATCGACCGGACTGTATGATTTAATGCCGTTGCTGACAATATTTGCATCGGTACCAGCTTCAAGTGGTAATGCCAGTATTCTGCGACAGAGTCCGATAAGTATATCTTTGTGGTGGTTTATAACCTTAGAAGCCGTTTCCATCCACCATGCCACACTATGGATAATCTCCTTAAGAAAATGATCAGGCATGGTCTGGACCACAGGTGCAACATAATGCCACGAGAGTGACACCAGACCATCATCAGCCCAAGCCTGGAGAGCTACACGCCATCGTTCAGGGGGCCAGATATCACTTTTGGCCAGATCGCAAAGTGCATACGCACTATGAAAGAATCGAGTACGGCAAACATCTCTCCAGGTATCTTCGTAAATAGGTCGGTGTTCAGGTTCGGTTTTTTTGAGCCATATAACCAACTCCTGTCGATTTCGGGGGGCCGGTTCAATGTCCTGGCTGTCCTCATAATCCGGATCGCCTGTCCCACTCATCCAGTGAGAAAACTCGTCACGCTCGTTGTCAGCCAGCTTAAACGCTGGATACCTGTTGGATAATTCTGCCAGTCGTGCCGTTGCCGATTCTCCCAGTTCCAGATCAGAAGTTTTTAGTTTAGCCAGATGCAACCAGACAGAATGATCAGTAATAGATTGCCACCTTTCATCCTCAAGATTATCCCGATACATTCTGCGTGGTGGCCCAGCAAGGATTGCGGTTTCTAGGTTTTCCTGCGCGAGTCCGCTCAGATGCCTCCCCTGTAACACAAACAACCTGTTGACTTCCCGTTTGGTCTCAACACACCACAACCACCATGAATCATTGCTCAACAACCATTTAACCCATTCTTCGGAAGAGATACAGTTATCATGGCTGGCAGCAAAGAGAGCCAGTCGCTTGAAGGTAGGATAAGGGAGTTCAATCCATCCTTGCGCAATGATTGCTGCACGTGGGATGTCATTAGCCCGAACTGCGAGCCATGAATCCCGCAGCAGCGCAATTAGACTAACCCAATCATGAAATCCCCGGTTCTGCCAGTGTGGGGTAATGGATGGAAGATCCCAGTATGAACGATCTCTAAACTCATCAGCCTCACCCAGCTCATGCAAAAGATCCAGCGCATCCCGTAAAAGCTGTTGAAAATCGTTCAGCAGGATAGGTAAAGCTGTATTCCAGTTGCCTTTAGCCTCTTCGTCCAGAGTGGAGTACACATGGTCTGCGGCGAGTACCAGTTCCCAATCAACTAAGTGTCTGATGCTGAGTGGTTCATCAGTGTCACTTACGCCGTAATCCCAGCGAATGGGCTTCCTCAACAAAATTTTTGGAGACAGTAACTCGCGCAATTTCAAACGCATTGTAGTGGTTAAGCCGTCTCTTTTAAGCCGACTAAACCAGCTATAGAGATCAGAATTATGTCCAGCTGATTTTAGCCGCTCACTGAGTAGAAGGTTCCATAAGGTGCACATATGGGGGCCAGGAACAGCTTTAGGGGCATTTAAACGAATTTCATCCAGTTCAGCGACCTTCCCGTTTAGCTTCAGAGTAGCAAGATTGTCTAATTTTTGCTGAATCAGCCACATAAAGCGTTCATGAAGTTGTCCTCCTCGCTCAGCTATCCAGATAATCAGTCGGGGGTCGTCCAGATGGCGTATCAGCCAACGGGAAATGTGAGTCATCACGTCATCCCATTGACTATCGGTCGAGCCCCATGAGGCCAGACACATATATGGTGCGCGTGTGTAAGAAGCGGGGCGTCGGACCAGACTAAATCGAAGCTTCGTATCCACCTCTTCCTGAGGAGGGACACCAAACCGGGCTAAATCTTCATGCCCAAGAGTCTCAAGACTGAATGTCTCCAGTAACCAGTCTAGTGAAGGAACGGGATCGAAATCAGCAAAGCGTTTCGCGGGTAATCCTGATTTATCCGATAACGCCCACAGCATCCGCCCGACAAAATTGTCCTGCCTCGTCGTATCCTGTGGCCGTGCGGGAGCATGTTTGACAACTATCGCTTCTTTTCCCTGGACCCCATCACGGTATGTATCTGCCCAGGCATGTAGGGTTTTATGTAAGGCAGAATGGTCTCTGCTACCGGCCGGAACATTATAGAGAACAGGGGTAACACCTTTAGCCTCCCACTCATTGGCTTTTTGCTCTTCCTGTCCAGGTTCACAATCCCCCAGAGCCCAAGCCTGCGGGGTAATTTCACCCAGCATACGGTCAGCCGCTAATGCATCCATCATGTAGCGCAATACAGGGTCATTGATACTGTACCCCACAAAACAAACCACATAGTTACGGAACAACTCACTTACAAAACGAGCAGCCCAGCGTTCAGTCAGATATGCCAGTCCGAAATCGCCACTGGTAACAACCAGCCGGTTCAGGGCTGTATCATCAGGCTTATCAGGTATCAATCCATGCAAAAAGACCAGTCCATCCCATCGGCTATTTTTGGGAATAGGTAACATAGGGGATGAATATTCGTGGAAGGTTTGGCGAGTACGTTTGGCGGCTACGTGAAAAATACGGTCAAAGTTCGTTGTGACCAGTTTTAGTGACCCTTCACGATTACGTGCCAGACGTAACAGCGCTGCCTGAGTATCTACGGCACCTTTGATGCGGGTGTTTGGTTTCAGTGCACTCACAAGTGCGCGGCGAACGGTAAGTCTCTGACCGGGCAAACGACGTTCAAGAAGATCTAATGTGGCATCATACTGCCCCCGATCCAATACAGCTTGTTCAAGTTCCGAAGGTTTTGTTCCATTCAGTCGGTAAATTTCCTTAACCAACCCTTCAAAGCCCGGCAGACGCGCAGGATATGAGATGCCCGCACCGCAGAAAAATACCACTCGACCTTCCTCATGAGCCTGCAAAAGAGACTCAGGAATGTCAGGGCCGTTTGTTATAAATTGCATTCCTTATGCTCCTAACTCGATCTGCCTTGCACTCTAGCCGAAAATTCTTTGAAACCTTATGAAGGCTGATGCAACAGAAGTAAAACAATATACATAATTGACGAGGAAGGATCTCCACTTCCACTGGTAACCGATCCTCTGACCTGCCCCCTATTAGTTCACTCAGAACGCTGTTAGCAATGTCCGCAGATCGCTTATAGCGGACCTTGCACCCAAGTCAGTCCGCTACGTGCCAAAAGCGGACATTGGCACTTCATTCAATATACTGGCTGAAGCGTAAGAGGTAGCCATCTGGATCCTGTACGAGAAACTCCCTTTGGCAGGCCGTCGTTTCTCCTATGTTATAGTGATTGTCGCGTAGCTCTCTGTACAACTTGAAGCCATTGGCTCGGACACGAGCAAGCACCGACTCGATATCTTCTACTTCTATCTGAAAATTAATGCCGCGACCCAGCGGTCTGACGAGTTCAGCCGTATTCCATCCTTCCGGATTATATTTCTCCAGCATCAGTTGTGCTTCGCCGAGACTGACGTAGGCAAAATCTGGCTCATTACGCCTTATCATGATGTTGAAACCAAGCACGTCAACATAGAAGTGTAGGGAGACAGAAAAATCCATTACGGTCAGTTCGGGAACCATGCGATTCCAGTAGGGAGCTTTCAGCTCAGTCATTGCTCAACTCCATTTTTTAACTGGCGTAGCATATATCAGATGGCTTGAAGAAGGTTCAAGTCCATGAACTCAGCGACACAATTGTCAGATGCATTGTGTTGATGTCAGTAGTTCGCTCATAGCGGACATTACTTAGCGTCAGCTAAGTGCCAGAAGCGGACATATGAGTTCTGTGCCAACACAAACGGGTGAGCGAAAGCACTGTTATAGTAAAAACACCATGCAGGCGGGTACGAAAAAATTGTGGTTCCCGGGCTAATGCCCGCGGCAATCCGGCCGATACTTAAATCATCCTTCACCAGGGATATGCAACGACCCAGACCACTGTATTTTTTCTGGCTCCCGAACGGGAGCCATTTTTTTGCCTTCTGCTGCGTGTTCAGGCTTGCAGAACGGTCTTTTTTTTCCATGCTTAAGAGGTGCCGGTCCCCTGCTGGAGCCGGTGCATTTGCCGTAAAATGTGAACATTGTCTTATTGTTCAGCCCGCTAAAGATGGCGGGTTTTTTTACGGGCAAAATTCGGCGCGTTAGGCCTCAGGCACTGCCGTGCCGACAGAGGCGGGAAGGTAACCGGACATGAGAACCCGTTTTTACCCGCTCACGCTTGCTGTCGCGGTGATTTTTATATGATTAAGACCGGCCGGCGGCTCCGGCTGACCACGATAAAAGCAAGAGTAACAGTATTCCTCTTTGTACCGCCGTGATGGCGGTTCTTTTTGCCCTGAAAGCAGGCACGCCGCTGCCAGCGTTCGCTGTCTGCTGCCTGAAGCGCAGGGGCGAAGTCATTATTTGCGGTGAGTTCCGGGGCAGCCATCCGGACAAACATCCCGGATGGCTGAAAAAATCTCGAAACCCGGCCAGCGGCGCCGGGAAAATGGCCTGAGATGTTTGAAGCAGAAAGTTTACTGGTGAAGACATTGCTCGGCGGAATGGCTAAAAGTATCTGATCTGCTCCCTGTTGACCAATACGTACTGATATCCATCGCCCCTCTCTTTGTTGCATATAATCACTTCCGAATGTCCGCTGTTCGCTCATAGCGGACATTGGCGATTGTAACTTGCTTCAAGACCACTACCAGGCGATTTTCTTTTGCTATTCACATGGACTCGGTAAAACGCCCATTCTGCCGAATTGCCTTTAGGCGTTCTTTTAGTCATGGCTGCGTAATATGCAGTGGATTAAGATCTATACACATTTACCTGAATGCTGAGGGTCAGAGATGCGAACTATCACGACACGAGAACAGCTATTAGTGAACGGAACGGTCAGAGAAAGAGTTGCCACTCATATTGTTACGGGCGCACACGGCTATGAAACGCTCTGCACAATTGGCTACAATATTAGTCATAACGACGAGCGCGAACTGATTGAAAACTGTGAAAAGCTGGCTGAAGGCGAGCTGCCAATCACCCGCACTACCTGCTTCGTTATCTGGCATGACGTTCACCAGTTTACGGCTGGCGACTTTGATACGGAGTCGGGAAAAGGAAATTTTGCTGATACCGGCCTCACTGAGATCACAATAGGCCACCTTTCCGAGCTGGAAGCAGAATAACCGCCGATAAGAAGAACTGAGCAAGGATTCTATATGACCGATTTACTTGAAATTTTTAGCAGTGTTACGGCTTATGCCCCGTATCTCGCCGGAGCTGCGGTTGCGGCAGTTGTTATCGCGCTGGCAGCGGCAATAAAGTGCGTGATTGTCATCGCTGCGGAACGGCGAGTGCGTATCGGCTCATTTCCAATACAAGTGCTATTCATGCACGGACTATCCATGACTGAAGGTGACCGGTAAGGCGCCGCGAGGCGGTTTTTTTAAGCCCTTTTCCGGGGATTCGGTAAAACGCCTATTCTGCCGAATCCGTTACATCACTTAGGGCAAGCCTAACTCAGCGTGGTAGTTTATGAGGGTAGTGAATCTGTAATCAGCGCTGTTCAGGATGTTTCTGTCCTTATTCTGTACAGCCTTCACATACTTTTCCACGTACCGAGTAAACTGCTTGGTTACGTGATCTTCCTTACCCTGTAGCTTTCTGCCTGCTTCTTTTGTTTTCAGCAGGAAGGGATCACTACTGACATGGCCGGGCTTTCTAATCAGCAGAGCTTTTGTATAATCCAGCCCCATGCCTTTAACACGCCGGTTCCGGTCGCGATTTACCTCAAGAATAAGGCTCGCATCATGCTGAATGTTGGAGCGAACCGGAATAGCAAAAACTAATCCGTTCAGCTCAATTTGTACGATGCCATGACCGCGAACCTTATCGCCAGCCATCCATACTCGGTTAGAGGTGTCGAAATCGAGCGTCTCAAGCACTATAGGGTTGTCTATATAAAACGAGTTATCTAACTTTTTAAGTTCCATGATCGCCCTTTTCCGGATACAAAAAAACCTCGACATTGTCGAGGTTTTTAGGGTAGTTATTACAAGGAATTTGGGTTTTTTACGTGGGGATATTCCTACCGCCACAACAAACAAGGAATTTGGGTTTTTTACGTGGGGATGTTCCTACCGCCACTAACTACGGTTTAAATATTACTCGCTATTGACGAATACGTCAACCCAATACGGTATCACGAAGCCTTAAGTTAGGCGACAGGCGTAGCTTTAACGCCTTTTTCCCTGATTAGTAAAACTCCTGCATTACTGGCATTAAAATGCCGCTTCAGTAGCGGCATTTTAAACGCGCGAAGCCCGCTGCGGCGCTGAATACTACATGTTGAGCCTCTCAGGCTCTTACCGACAAATTCCTGAGCTTGCCGCCTGAACTCCGGCAATCACTGACATGAGACTGAGGAATGGAGCTGGCCAGACATCTGGAATTTACTGGCAGCACCGGAGTTAAAGTTTACTTCTGCGATCCTCAGAGTCCCTGGCTGCGGGGAACAAACGAGAACACTAATGGGCTAATTCGACAGTACTTTCCCAAAAAGACATGCCTTGCCCAATATACTCAACATGAGCTGGATCAGGTTGCAGCTCAGCTAAACAACAGACCGAGAAAGACACTGAAGTTCAAAACACCGAAAGAGATATTTGAAAGGGGTGTTGCGTTGACGGATTGAATCTACAATCCAGCTTACCGGGCAGGTCAGCGCGCACGCGCTATTCGCACCCCTCCCGGAGCAGCCACCGGATGTCCGGGGCCGGCTCTTTACTGAAGCGCCGCTTTTCAGCGACGGCGAGACATCGCGTCAGAAACAGCGTCTCCTGAGCGGGCGTGCTCACCTGGCGGTCTTGCCGCGCCATATGCAGGGCAATCAGGCCGCACCAGGCCAGGTGCCCCACCGAGGTATTATCCGGATTCATTCGCTTCCTTACTCTGCTTTACTGCAGGCCGCTCTGACCACGCACCGACAGGTAGCGCCCGTCTATGCTGCCGCGAAAATATGCATCAGGGTCAGCGGCGGCGCAGAACGCCTGATACACCCGCGCGGGTACGGCCAGCCAGCGGCGGCAGCTGCCGTTGCGGTATTCCGGCTCCAGCACGCCAGATCAAATCCGGCGCTGCTGAACAGCGTGGTATTCATGTCGTGCCGCTTCAACCGTCCTTATGCCGGTCATGCTGGTCATGCTGGTCATGCCGGAAGTCTACTGTAGCAGAAACGTCCGGCACTGAAAAAACGGGGTATTCTGACGGGGGCTGCGCAGCCAGCCCCCCTCATCTGAGGGTGCTTTAGTCCGGAAAGAAGATACCGGAACCGGGGGCCGTGAGTCAGGCACCCCCCAGGTTACAGGGACAGGGACTTGCAGCTCGCATAAAACGAATTAACGTCCGCCAGTTCGAACATAGGCAGCGCCATAGCTACCCCCTGCGCGCTTTAGTGCTTGTTCAACAGGGCATCCAACAGCGGCTACGAAAGGATCAATACCTGATTATTGAAACAGGCGGCGGCTGGCTGACTATTCAGAAGAAATTAATTCATCCGAAGATGATTGCTGAAATTCATTTATGCTATGCCACATGGCTGCAGGATTTGAATACATAGGAAAATGTCCGCAAAAAGGAATTTCGGCCAGCTTTACACCGCGTTGCCGGATGTATTCTAAGTAACTCAGGCTTGCGTTCTGCTCGCCATACATGAACATTTTGGGAGAGGGAAGGTTCAGGAATTTAGACATAAGGTCACCGTGATCGGAATATTCAACCATTGATTTGAAAATATACCTTACCGCCCCTGAACGGACTTTATAACGCAGGCTTGCGGAATAAAGTGCACTTGCCCAGGCCGGAGCGTGCCGGGTGCGCTCAATAAAGTCATCAAAAAATTTTTCGTCGCTTCCTGTCGGATAATGAATGACTTGGCGACTCAAAAAACAGTCCTCAGGGGCGATATTCCCTTCAATATCAACAAAACTCAGTAATCTTTCAGGATAGCGGTGAGCAAGAATCAGAGCTGTCAGCCCGCCCATCGAATGCCCGACAAGATGATAACGTTTAAAGCCGAACGTTGTGATCATCTCAAGAGCTGTTTCAACCAGAAAAGGAATAGAAATGGCACTCATATCACTACACTTTGTTTCACCACAACCTGGGGCATCAAAGGCCAAGAACGGTCTCCCGTCAAACTCAGCGTAGCGAACAATATCTGCATAATCTTCTTTGGTAGATCCAAATCCGTGCAGGAAAACTATCGGTTCCCCCTGACCTGTACGATAAATAGCGGCTACTTCCAGGTCTGTTTTGCCGACAGTTAAAGTGTAAGTTTGACTCTGAAACTCACTGCTCATGTTTTATTATCCTTAAAATCTTGTAGCGTTTTGGGCATTAATACAGAGCAGCCTTTCAATATGCTTCTGTGCAAAAATCAATAATGTGCTGACAGGCCTGGCTCAGCATAGTGTCGTCAGTGGCGTAGGCGATACGAATGTAAGGCCCGAGACCGAATGCACTGCCATGCACGACGGATACGCCTTTCTCCTCCAGTAATGCGGTTGCCACATCTTCATCCGTTGCCAGATACCGACCTCCTTCAGATGTTTTGCCGATAAGCGCGCGACAGTCTGCAAACGCATAAAATGCACCCTGTGGCGTGTTACAGTGCAGGCCAGGGGCGCAGTTCAGCATGCGGACCATCAAATCGCGCCGTGCTGAGAATGCCTGCCGGGAAGTTGTCAGGAAATCCCTTGGACCTGTCAGGGCTGCCAGCGCGGCATGCTGAGAAATGGAGCTGGCTCCGGAGGTCTGTTGCCCCTGCAGCTTCTCCATGGCGCTGATAAGCCAGCGCGGTCCCGTGCAGAACCCGATACGCCAGCCGGTCATAGCCCAGGCTTTCGATACGCCGTTCATCGTAAGAGTGCGATCTCTGAGCGCAGGCACAACCGCCGCCATCGTGGAAAACCTGATGTCATCAAAGATGAGATGCTCGTAAATATCATCCGAAAGGATGAGAACCTGCGGATATCTGAGCAAAACATTTCCCAGCGCCATCAGTTCGTCTCGGCTGTAGACGGCACCGGTTGGGTTGGAGGGCGAGTTCAGAATAATCCAGCGCGTACGCGGCGATATCGCGGCCTCCAGCAATTCAGGAGTGATCTTAAAGCCGCTTTCCTGCCCGCAGGCCACCGTAACGGGCGTTCCGCCGCACAGCTGAACCATTTCCGGATAGCTCACCCAGTAAGGCGCCGGAATAATGACTTCATCATCATCATTCAGCGTGGCGGTCAGTGCGTTATAAATAGCCTGCTTCCCGCCATTACTGATCAGGGTTTCCTGCCAGCTGACGTCAAGTCCGTTGTCCAGACGGAATTTGCTCGCTACGGCCTCGCGTAACGCCCTGAGCCCTGCTACCTGTGTATAGCGGGTATGGCCATTCTGAATCGCCATCATCGCTGCGGCACATATATGCTTTGGCGTAGGGAAATCAGGCTCACCGGCGCTCAGTGAAATGACATCTCGTCCCTGCGCCTTCAGCTCTGCTACCTTGTCCATGATGCGGTAGGTGGCGGACGGCTTGCTACGCGCCAGGTAGCGGTTAAGCTGCTTTAATGCTGTCATTGTGTTCTCCATTGCGCCAGGCCCATCAGGTCAACCGTGGTGCTGCCTGCTTCCAGTTTCTGCATCATGGTTCGCTCTTTCGCCTCGCGTTGCTCAGAAGCCTCGAGCACGCGCGCTACTTCCTGCGCCGGAATAAGGACAATGCCATCATCATCGGCAACGACCAGATCGCCGGCCGCGACGGAAATACCGGTAAAACTGACTGGTTCGCCAACCGATTTGTAGCTCGCTTTAATCGTGCCGCGTACTGCGACACCGCGTGAGTAAAGTGGGAAGCCGCGTTTCTGTACAGCGGCAATATCCCGTACGCCACCATCAATAATCAGGCCTTTGACGCCGGCCGCCTGCGCTGCTACCGTCAGCACTTCGCCCCAGTAGCCAGCGATAAAGTTATCCGTTGTCACAACCAGCACGCTGCCCTCTGGCACCTTTTCCAGCGCCAGATGCAGTGCCAGGTTATCTCCGGGTGAACAGGCAAGGGGATAAGCAGGCGCCGCGACACCCATGCCACGCCAGACCGCCTTGATTGCCGGGTCTGCGGCGCAATTCAGGGCAGAGGCTTCAAACAGTGTGGAACTGCCCAGTTCCAGCGCGCGTTGTGCCTGCTCTTTTGTATAAAGTGACATTATGCTTTCCTCTGTAGCAGGTGATAGCCCAGCTCTTCGCGCGCCTGGCGCAATGATTTACCCTCATCAAGCGCCTGACGAATAGCTGACTCTGTTTTTTCAATCTCATGAGCCACGCGAGCGACCTCTTCCGCCCTGCCGCGCGGGACAATCACCACACCGCTGGCGTCCGCCACAACGATGTCATTCGCTTCCACGCGCGCCGTGCCGATCGATACGGGCTGATTAATGGCATTGACCTGCACGCGGTCTTTGCCGGTGCGCATGAAGCGGCCTTTCGAGAAGATCGGATATCCGTCACCTAACGCTTTATTCACGTCGCGGCATACGCCATCAATAACGGTGCCCGCGATACCTTTTCTGCCGGCAAGCTGCGTCATGATGTCGCCCCAGACCGTACAATCGGTGCGGCCGTTGTTGTCAATGACAACCACATATCCGGCAGGCACATCATCAATAAAATCGCCCACGGTTCCGGGAGGATTACTGGCGGGCTCGTAGCGTACGGTATACGCAAAACCCACGACAGCTTGCCTGTAGTTATCAAGCGGCATAACGCCGAAACACTGTCCGCTTAGTCCGAGTTTATCGAGCGCGTCAGAAACGCCTGCGGTATCAAGGCTTTTGAACAGTTCGAGGAGCTGCTTTTCTGTTTCGCTCATGCCTTTTCACCCTGCTTAATCGCTTCAAACTGACTGTCATGCATAACTTCCGATACTGAGCGGCCTGCACGCACGGCGGCTACCATACCGTTCTGGCGATGCGCGATTTTTTCAGCCAGCGTAATAACGTCTTCAATGCGTTCAGCCGGAATAAATACCGTTCCGCAGCGATCAGCTATCACATAGTCATTTTCTTTTACCGTGACGCCCGCCATGCTGACCGGATTGCCGGAATCGACCTGTATGATCCGATTACGGGCGCTGATCATGGTGATGCCGCGACCATACACCGGGTAGCCAATCTCCTCGCTGCCTTCAATGTCCCGGCTCATGCCATCCAGTACTGAACCTCGTACTTTTTTACCCTTTGCCGCGTTTGCAATGATGTCTCCCCAGCAGGAAATGCCTTCTTTACCGCCGGCAATGACCAGCACGCGATCGTCGGTGGTAATCGCATCAATAACTGGCGTAATGAGATGAACGGTAGGTCTGGCATCTTTTTTTGGGCCGAGCTGAATCGTGCTGGCGCGTCCGACGATTTTTGGACAGTTCCAGAGCGGGCGCAGGCCGCAGGTCGCACCCGAAAGGTTCAGGAAATCCAGGGCATCGGAAACCGTATTGGTATCAAGGCTGACAAGTCTGTCGAGCAGAGAAAGAGATGACATGACGTTATCCATTATGGTGGTTGATTTAACCACACTATTAAACGACTGCCCTGATAGGTAAAATATTTAAAGAAGATGGGTTTAATATTAAAAAGGTATCGGGGGCGTATGATCAATTTCCGCATATTACGGCACATGTGGCTGTTTCTGGCAGTGGCAGAAGAGAAGCATTTTGGCCGCGCGGCTAAACGGCTCGGAATGACCCAGCCTCCGCTGACCCAGCAAATTCAGGTGCTGGAGAGTTCACTAAAAATTCAGCTGTTTGACCGATCCAGGAAAGGGATTCAGCTAACGCCTGCAGGGCACGCAATTCTGCCCGCAGTGAAAAAGTTCGCCGGGCAGGTTGAACGCCTCGATTTGGCCATTCGCGAAGCTATTGCCGGTCATACGGGCATTCTTACTGTCGGGGCTATTAGTACAGCCATGCTTGACGTACTGCCGGCTTACCTAGGAAAAATGAAAAAGGCGGTGCCTGAACTGACCATTTCGGTAAAAGAGATAGACAGCGCTGAAGCCATACCTTTACTGCAAAGCGGGGACATAGACCTGGCCTTTGCGCGTCTTGCCGGCGAGCTCGGCAGTGATATTGAGTCCCTGCCGCTGGCCAGCGATAATCTGGTCGTAGCGTTGCCCTATGACCATCATCTCGCCGGAAAGAACAGTGTTTCGCTTGACGCATTATGCGATGAAGAGTGGGTAATGTTTACCCGACATCTGAGCCCGGTATTTTTCGACAGCATTACTGCCGCCTGTCATGCGCAGGGATTTTCGCCCCGAATCATTCATGAGGTGCGCTCGGTTGCCTCACAGATTGCCTTTGTAAGCTGTGGACAGGGCATTGCGCTCGTTCCTTCTTCGCTGGAGAGACTGTCACCTGCAAACGTCGTTACCCTGCCGCTTGACAATGATATAAAGGTCATCACAACCGCTGTTGCATGGTCCAGCGTTAGAAGCAATCCTGCAGTAGAGATGTTTATCGAAATGTTCAGGCAGTAGTCTTGACATGCCCTATGTAAATGAATATGCGGCTTCATTAGCAAATTCTTTATTTACTGTCGGATAACTGCGAGCGTCCGCTTCTCGCTCGAAGCGGCCAAAGGTTGATGGAGCAGATGAAATTTTGTGATTGGATCCTCCCACATTAGACACTGTAAAAATGAGAAGAAAAACCTGCTGATGCAAATTTCGTATTCGGTGAAACCCACCGCTACCCGAGTTTTACCTAATCCCGGACAAATAAGCCCGGCTCCCGACCTATTTTTCCCAGAATAATCCAGCAAGAATGACGGCCATTGTAGTAATGGAGATTATCACACCCTCGGCAGCGCCGCCTATCACGTAGAGTCCATATTTACTGAGTAGTAAAGACAGTGGTGATAAATCCTGCATGATAAGTTCCTGCCAATAGTCCTGCTTAGTAGCACCATTTTTAACTTTACATAAAAGCACTCAGGAGGAAGGATAGGCCCTGTTATCTGTGTGTAGCTTCAGGCTATAAATGTTCGGCAGAATAGTTGTCGAGAATTCACTATCAAAGCAACAACAATCGCTATTGTGCACTTTCGGCACAAATTGGAATAATACGTAGCCCGATGCCCACCATGAAAAAAAGTAGGCACTCAGGCTTAAACGTATATAACCCATTCAGGCAAGGTCAATCACTAATGCAGTAGTGCTTCAGGCTTTGCATACTCAGCTCTCCTGCTTCAAACGCGTCCTGTTGCCATTCATGTGGGCTGAGCCATTCAGGAGACCACATCCTGTTATAGCCCGTCGTAAGTACAGCTCTGACCCTGCTATCAATATTCACTTCACCCTGGGTCGGAGCGTAATCACGCAGTATCCACTCATCACATGTCTCACCCTTACGTGCAGCGCGACCATCGCAGAAATGGACACCGTAAATCATGTGGGCATCCATTTAGCCACTTCGTCCGGGTGAGTTTTACCGCCGGCGTGTAAGTGCCAGAAGTCAATAATCAGACCCACATTATCCCTGCCGCATGCGGCAGTTATGTCCAGGCCTTGCTGTAGTGATTTAAAAGGTGTAAAGGCAACAACTTCGATCTGAAACCTGATGCCAAGGAGTTTACCAATATCGGCTATGGCACAGATGTTATAGAGCAGAATGGTATTGCGATTTGTTTCAATGAGTTCATTGATTTCATCAAGAGCCATTATCTGAACTACTGGGCATGCAAGTTCAGCAGCAGCTAAACAGATTATTTTATCCTCCTGTATAAAGGCAGAACGGGCCTGCGGCTGATAGCGGCCAATACGTTTAAGAACATTAATACAGGTAATATTAATACCGTTATCCCGTATCAGCTGACGATATTCCGCATAACTCCACCATTTTCCACATAACGAAAGTGATGTTCGGGGAATAATTCCAGTCCAGTAAAACCTGCCTCACGGGCAATACCCAATTATGTCACTGCGTTGCTGTACCATACAGAAACACCGTATAATGTAGCTTCATTACTTATCCTCAATCAGAAATATGAAGATGTGAACGGCGAATGCGAAGTTCTCCTTTTTTCCATGGACCGTCTGGATCCGATTTCCCCGACAGTAGCCGGTTCAGCGCCTCTTTTACCAGCAGATCAAGACGCTGACTGTATGTAGTAAGCTGCCAGGCAGGGGCTGCCGCTTCCTCAATGTCATCGAAACCGACTAATGCAACAACATCTTTTCCTTCAACACCGCGCAACGCCTCCATTGCTCCCAGGGCGAGAATGTCATTCTCGCAGAACATTGCCTCAATGCGTTCAGATGCAGGCGTTTCAAGCAAGTAATGTTTCATCAAATCGTAACCCAGCTGACGATCGTAATGTTCGGCGCTGAATTCCAGCCCCAATTCAATGCCCTGTGAGAGCAATTCGTCATTAAAGCCCTGCTTACGCTGCAGATGCCCCTCGTTACCTCCCGGCCCTGACATGTAGCCGAATCGTTTATGTCCCTGTTCCATCAGCAGGCGGGCAATGACCCGCCCCGCCTGGTAACCATCAATACTCACAACTTCTATTTCCTGCCCTTCAGTATTGCGTCCTACCTGCACCAACGGTACAGCGTGCATATCCAGAGCAATGGCAATAAACTCGGGCGTCAGTGAAGTACCCAGAAAAAGGATCCCATCCACCTGAAGCTGATCGGCCAGCGACATTACGGCACTGTAGTTATTGCCAGTGATATTCAGAAGCAAAGCCATATATCCGCGGCTCTGAAGCTGCCGGGTGACTTCGTCCAGCAGTAGCATTGAATGAGGGTTTTTGAGTTCGTCAATAGCGACACCAATGATGTGTGTGCGCTTTTGCGACAAACTTCTTGCCAGCAGGTTGGGGCGATACCCCAGCTCCTGGGCGATACTCAGAATTTTCCCCCGGGCTTTTTCAGAAATGGAAGCTCCGGGTGTAAAGGCGCGCGAAACCGTCCATTTAGATACCCCGGCACGGGATGCCACATCCCGAGCCGTAACCTTCTGACGTTTAACTGAATTATTTGTCATGGATTTTCCGGATTTTAAATGCATACATGATAAAAACACGTACACCAATTAAAACATTATTTTTGTAAGACATGGCCGACCTGCACTCTGACTGCATTTTTACACCCCAATCAAAAATAATGCACCCGGTTGCAAAAAAAATGTGATCATGCGTCGGTAATTTTTAAAAAGCACGTTGACTAAAATTTCATCCTCTCACACATTCGCTACATCTTCAGTGCACATGTCACGGTCAGGAATATTTGTATTTCAGATGCTTTTTTGCACCCGGGAGCAGAAAGGTTGTTGTCTTAGCGGGCCGTAAACGCATGAGCAGAAGTAACCTGAGCATAAAGTCGTCGCTCTTCACGTCATGGACTGGACATATAAATTTGCTACAGGATCCAATCATGAAAAAGACTCTTGGTTTACTGATGCTGATAAGCCTGACACTGGCTACAGCGGTTCAGGCAAGAACGGCGCAGGTTGGCGTTGCGCTGGCCAATTTCGACCTTAACTTTGTATCAATCCTTCGCACGCAAATGATACATGAGCTGGATACGCAGGGCATGAAAGGGCAGTTTTCTGATGCCAAAGGCGATGTTGCACTGCAGGTACAGCAGGTTGATGATTTTATTAATCAGGGAGTGGACGCCATCATACTTAATCCGGTCGACACTCAGGGTGTACTTCCGATGATCAATGCGGCTAAAAATGCAGGAATACCACTGGTTTTCGTGAATCGTAAACCTGAAGTGCCGCTTACGGGGGCAATGAGCTATGTTGGCTCGGACTCTGCCCTGAGTGGCAAAATGCAGATTGAAGCGCTGGCAAAGTTGATGAATTACCGCGGCAACATCGCCATTCTGATGGGCGCCCTTTCAAATGAGGAAGCGCGCGAACGTACCCGCGCTGTCGAAGAATTTGTTGCACAGCACAAAGATATGAAAGTGATCGAGAAACAAACCGCAAAATGGCAGCGAAATGAGGCTGTAGACGTTGTCTCTTCGTGGCTGCTTAACGGCACGCCAGTCAATGCGATTGTCGCTAATAACGACGAAATGGCCATTGGTGCCATCATGGCGCTAAATCAGGCGAAGAAGAAAGATGTCATGGTTGCAGGCATTGACGGCACACCTGACGGGCTCCAGTTTATTAAAAATGGTGAGATGGTGGTAACTGTATTCCAGGATGCTAAAGCACAGGCTACTGGTGCCGTAAAAGTGGCATATGCGCTGATTAATAAGCAGAAGATGGATAACTACCACTGGATCCCTTACCAGACGGTTACCAGAGAGAACTACGAACAGTTTACGCAGCAGAACCAAATAATCTTTTAACCCTATATTTGCACCCGGGTGCAAAATGTTGATTCGGAGTATTTATGCTAAACGGTGAAAAAAGCATTCCCCGCCCGCTACGCTGGGCCATGATCGGCGGCGGCCGCCTTAGTCAGGTGGGCTATAAACATCGTTCGGGTGCATTGCGCGATAATACTGCCTACCAGCTTGTTGCTGGTGCATTTGACATCGATGCCACCCGAGGCCGGGAGTTTGGCATTAACCTCGGCCTGCCAGCTGAACGTTGTTATGAAACTTATGAACAGCTGCTGACTGAAGAGGCTAAGCGTGAGGACGGGGTTGAAGTTGTTACTGTTGCAACGCCTAACGGAACGCATTTCGAAATTACCAGGGCTGCGCTTAATGCCGGGATTCATGTTATCTGTGAAAAACCGCTGTTTTTTACCTCGGCTGAAGCGCAGGAAATTAAAGCACTGGCGGCGGAAAAAGGCCTAGTCGTGGGCGTTACCTATGGCTTTTCAGGCCATCCATTACTGATGCAGATGCGCGCCATGATTGCTAAGGGCGAAATTGGTGATGTACGCATGGTTGAACTGCAGTACACACATGGATTTAGCGCAACTGATAGCGCGGACAAGTTCAGCGATGCGCAGAAATGGCGCGTAGACCCTAAAATTGCCGGTCCGTCATTTGTGCTGGGTGACATCTCAACGCATACCTTTTACATCTCTCAGCTTGTACTTCCTGACCTGAAAATCAAAAGTCTCTTATGCGATCGTCAGAGCTTCATCCCGTCCAGGGCACCACTTGAAGATAACGCTATGGTACTGATGCATTATGAAAACGGTGCCGTAGGACGCATGTGGGCATCAGCAATTAATGCAGGTTCAATGGACAGTCAGAGTATCCGCGTTATCGGCTCCCGGGCCAGCCTGGAATGGAGTGATTACAATCCGGGTGAACTGAAATTTGAGGTTCAGGGCCAGCCTAACCAGATGCTGCATCATGGTATGCCATATCTTGATGAAAGTGCCCTGGCCGATGAACGCCTTGGAGCGTTGCATACCGAAGGGCTGGCTGAATCATGGGCAAACATCTATCTCAAGTTCGCTATTGCCATCAGCGCGACTCAGCGTGGCGACATCAACTCTCTGAAAAACCTTGTTTATCCGGATATTAACGCGGGTGCCGAAGGCGTGCGCTGGATTGAAAACTGTGTGCGCTCGGCAGATAACGGTTCCGGCTGGGTTAACTACGAATAAGGAATGACGATGAAACTCTCTTTCTGTACGGACAGTCTCGGCCACCTGCCTTATGAGCAGATGCTGGACAAACTACTTGAACTGGGTGTTAACGGCGTTGAAATGACCACAGGAGGCTGGTCTTCGGCACCGCATGTCCCAACGGCTGAGCTTCTCGAAAGCGCATCAAAGCTTCAGCAGTTTCTTCACGCGCTTGAAAGCCGCGGCATGACCATCGCGGCTCTGAACGTTTCCGGAAACCCTCTGGATCCGGGAGATTTGGGGAAATGCCACAGACAGGATACTGAAAATGCACTGCGGCTGGCCGGGGAACTGGGTGTAAAAAAAATTGTAATGATGAGCGGCCTGCCTCCGGCCAGTCCTCATGACACCATCCCGAACTGGATCACCTATACCGTCAGCTGGCCACCCACGCTGAAAAACTGTCTGGACTATCAGTGGAATGAGGTTGCTATTCCATACTGGCGGGACCTGGTCGAGCAGGCGAAGACCAGCGGTGTAGAGAAATTTGCGCTGGAGAACTTCAGTTCAATGCTTGTCTGGAATCCGGAAACCCTGTTCCGGCTGCGTGACGCCGTGGGACCTATGGTTGGACTGAACCTTGACCCCAGTCATCTTATCTGGATGGGTGCCGACCCTATCGCTGCCGCCCGCACACTTGGACCGGCCATACATCACTGTCACGGTAAAGACGTACGCCTTGAGCGTGGACTGGTTAACATCAACGGTCTGCTCGAAACCAAACCGGTTGAGGACGTCGCAAACCGCGCCTGGAACTATGTGGCTGTAGGCTGTGGTCAGGACCTTCAATGGTGGAAGGAGTTTTTCTCGGTCGTTCGTATGATGGGCTACAACGACTGGGTTTCACTGGAAATGGAGGACTTAACTATGTCCGTTGAGGCCGGTATCACATCATCAATTGCTGCTCTGCAGCAGACCATCAGTCAGTAAATCCTCCCCTCAGGGCTGCCGTGACGCGGCAGCCTCTTCATGAAGATATTCATGCCTGAACTGACCATTAAAAATGTACCCGCCCAACCCAATCTATAGATGGAGTAAGCCAGATGGAACATTATATATCAAAAAATCCTGCCTCAGGCCCCAACAGTAAAGTACGAACCGAACCTCTTGTAAAAGTCATCACCGCCATTGCTACTTTAGGCGGTCTGTTGTTTGGTTATGATACCGGCGTGATTTCAGGCGCATTACTTTTTATGGGGCCTGAACTTCACCTGACTCCATTCACAACAGGTCTTGTAACCAGTTCACTACTAATTGGCGCTGCCACAGGCGCGCTGATTTCAGGTGGGCTGGCAGACCGCCTTGGTCGTCGCAATATCATCCTTATCCTCGCTGTTATTTTCGCACTGGGAGCACTGGGAACAGCCGTTGCGCCTAACCTTGAGGTTATGCTCTTTTCCCGCGTGGTTCTCGGACTGGCAGTCGGTGGAGCTGGAAGTACCGTGCCTGTTTACCTGGCAGAAATAGCACCTGCAAACAGGCGCGGACAGCTTGTTACTGTCAGCGAGTTGATGATTGTTTCGGGCCAGATGCTGGCTTACATCTCCAACTTTGCACTCAGTGCACTCTGGGGTGGTGAAAACACCTGGCGATGGATGCTGGGTATTGCCACGCTACCCGCAATCATACTTTTTTTTGGAATGCTGCTCATGCCTGACTCTCCCCGCTGGTATGCGCTTAAAGGTCGCTTTGCTGAGGCTCGCCGTATCCTGAGCCGGACACGGGCAAAAGAAGATGTTGAGTGGGAGATGATGGAGATCGAAGAGTCCGTGTCTGAAGATACGCAGCAAAAAGGTTCGCTGCAGGATTTACGCATTCCCTGGATGCGCAAAGTCTTTTTTATCGGCCTCACTTTCGCCTTTTTCCATGCAGCAACAGCCGTTAACAGCATCATGTATTACGCCCCTATTATTCTGCAGAATACCGGGATGAGCACTAATGCCTCTCTGTTTGCAACCATTGCCAACGGGGTGGTGTCTGTCATCATGGTCCTGATTGGTATTGTTTTGCTGGGTTATATCGGGCGTCGTACCATGGCTGCGATGGGACAGATAGGATGCACCTGCTGCCTGTTTCTGCTTGCCGCAATATCAGCTTTTATGCCAGAACATATTGGTACTGATGTAAACCTTTTACGCAGCTATTTCATCCTGGGAGCAATGTTACTGTTTCTCTGTTTTATGCAGGGCTGCTATTCGCCGGTTATATGGCTGATGCTGTCAGAAATGTTTCCTGGTAAAATCCGCGGTATATGTATGGGCGGTGCTGTATGTGCGCTCTGGTGCTCAAATGTAATTATCACTATGTCTTTTCCGATACTTCTGTCTTCCTTCGGGCTGGCCTGGACATTTAGCGTCTATGCCATGGTAGGGGTTTTAGGTAGCGTTTTTGTTTTGAGATTCATTCCAGAAACGCGTGGCCGTAGCCTGGAGCAGATTGAGTATTATCTTTGCGGTAAATATGATGATGAAAAGCAGTCGTAAAGGCCCGCATCATGAAATCAGCACTGAGAAAAGCTGATTACTAGAAACATCCAACATTTTTGCACATAAAATCCAGCTGCAAGGGAAAGCTAATATCCATCTCATAATGTCCATTTTTGGCACAAATCGGACTGGCGACAGGCCAAGAGCTGCAATAAGCGAAAAGCGGACGCCAAAATTATGGAGATCGGGATATTATGCCACATTAGACATAATATCCCGCTCACGAACCCTAAAATGGCAACTGGCCTGCTGAATCACTGCACTTCCCTTAAAAAGGCGTGATATAGTAAGCGGCGGTTTTTCTTAACGCGGATTTCACTGATTCACTTCCTTCCCGGCCCCGCTGGCCAGGTTTCGGGATTTTTTTCAGCCATCTGGGATATCTGTCCCGGATGGCTGCCCCGGAAGTCACCCTAAGCTCACGCCCACGCCAATGTACCTCAGACGATAGACAGCGAACGCCAACAGCTGCGTACATGTTTTCAGGGCAAAAAAACCGCCATCATGGCGGTACAAAGAGGAATACGGTGACGCTTGCATTTATTGCGGCAGGCCGGAGCCGCCGGCTGGCCTTAATCATAAAAAAGATCGACAGGACAGCAAGCGTAAGCGGTAAACAAGGCTCTCATAACTTGTTCCCGCCTCGCCTCTGTCGGCACGGTTGTGCCTGAGGTCTGCCCCGTAAAAAAACCGCCATTTTTAGCGGGCTGAACAATAAGAAAATGTTCACATTTTACGGCAAATACACCGGCTGCAGCAGGGGGACCGGTACCTCTTAAGCATGGAAAAAAAGACCATTCTGCAAGCCTGGGCACTCAGTAGAAGGAAAAAAAATGGCTCCAGTGCGGGAGCCAGAAAAACACAGTGGTCTGTTTCGTTGCATATCCCTGGTGAAGGATGATTTAAGTATCGGCCAGATTGCCGCGGGCATAAGCCCGGGAACCACAATTTTTTTCGTACCCGCCTGCATGGTGTATTTACCATAACAGTGCTATGCTGCTTCTGCTTCTGGCACAAAGCGGATTAGCGTCTGGCTGATGTCCGCTATGAGCGAAAAGCAGACAAAGTTTATGAAAAAATTACAACAACCTTCCCTTAGTTATCACAATACTGATCACTCAGTGAATCGTACTCAGGCCGATCAGTAGATAAAGAGCCAGCATCCCTATAATCGTGCAGATAACAATGCGCCGTTCAGAGCGTTTTGTTCCGGACATTTCAGCTACCTATGATATCCAGCCTTGCGGACATCAGCATCAGCTGCTCCAGGGTTGTCGTGGCACCACCGCAGACAATAACCAGAATATTACTGAACGGATCCAGAACAGATTTTCCCTCATAAACGCATGCCAGCGCTGCTCCACAGGCAGGCTCAGTCACTACTCTGTGATCATCAGCAAACTGAAGGCAGGCTCTGATGGCGCTTGCGTCTGTTACCCTTTCACTTACCACGGGCCGGGAGAGACTATACTCAACCGCTTTATTGCAAACCCGCTTAGCGCCCAGAGAGGTTGCTACCGTGCTGATAGACTCAATCTCCACGGACTGACCGGCATTAGCAGCGGCATGAAATGAAGCGGCGCCTTCCGTTTCAACGGCGATTACAGGCACGTCACCCAGGCCATTTCGCTCAAGACCTTCCATGACGCCGCACATCAGACCACCGCCGCCGACAGATAGAACAACGGTATCGGGACGTACTCCCGCAGCAACCACCTCATCAATCATAGTGGCATGGCCTTTCCACAAAAGAGGATCGTCGAAAGGATGGATGAAAGCATCCGTATCTCCCACCATCGTACAGGCGAGCTGATTGGCTTCCTGCCAGGAGCTGCCATGAACAATGACTCTGGCCTGTTCAAGACATAGCAAATCTATTGCGCGCTTTGAGGTGGTTTCCGGCACGACTACTGTGACAGGAATTCCGAGCATGCGGCCTGCATAGGCAACAGCCAGTCCGGCATTTCCCCCGGACGAGGAGATAAAACTCCGCGCCCCATTGTGATAGTACTCCTGGCACGCAAGGCCTACTCCCCGAATCTTGAACGAGCCGGAGGGCTGCAGTGCATCCATTTTAAGCCAGACGTTACGCCCGGCTGTCTGGCTCAGAGGTCGGGAGTTAATCAGTGGGGTATTGATATGTAATTGCATGTTGTCCTGCCCGCAGGTTAGTAACATTTGTCATCGCGATGCAGCTTTCCCGCGAGCGCCTGAACCTCAATTTCCACGTCCAGATCAAATGCCAGGCTGCAGCTGACAACAGAACGGGACGGAAATCCGTTTTTAAACCACTTCGCGTAGGCATAATTGAATTCAGCAAAATGTTTCATATCTGAAAGCCACACAGTGACTTTAAATATGCTGTCAAAGTCCGAACTCATCCCTTCAAGAGTCTTCGATATGTTGCCAAGAACAGTGTCAGTCTGGGCGGCTACATCGCCGTATACAGGCTCGGCCTGTGACGTCATGGAAACCTGGCCCGACAGATACAGTATGCCGTTTACCTCTGTAGCGGTGGCAAAAGGGAACGGGAGAGTGCTGCTGTGACGTCTGATTGCTTCGTTCATTAATTTCTTATCCTTATCCTGTATGCACGGCAGCAAAAATCTATAACTTATCAACAAAAAGTTTAATTATCAACATTGTGTTTAATTGGTGCTATGCTTAAGTGAAAAGAGAAGTAAGAAGCTGGAAAAGCGACCGGGTCAGGTCCTTTTGTTAAGGCCGCAGCAATCTTTTTATATATCCGCCCCATTTTTAAACCAGAGCTCTCATATGTCAGAAAAACTTGCAAAAAATAGCCTTATCAGCGAACTGAGCGCTGTTATGGAGGCCCTTTCTTCTGTAACCGGACAGCATATGGAAGTCGTGCTGCACGATCTGGAACGCCCTGAAGCGTCAGTACTCAGGATCGTTAATGGTCACGTTTCCGGCAGGCAGGTCGGCAGCTCTCTTCTTGAAGGCCCTGAAAATGATATGGGGTTTACGGGACTTCTCGGGCAGGAAACCTCCTCGGTGAAAACCGGTCCCGCCATATTTACTAACTACCGTACGGTCGGTCCGCAGGGCAAACCGCTGCGCAGCTCGACAGTACTCTTCAGGAACGAGAGCGGAAAGGCCATCCTGTCACTGTGCTTTAATGCCGACTACAGTGAGGTGGACACAGCCCGTGAAGCTCTGTCCCGCCTGATGCCGTCACAGGCAACTGCAGCCGAAAATGGCGAATCCGGACTTGAGGCAAAAATGGATGAAATTATCCGCGCCTGCATTCCGCCTTCCGGGCAATTAAGGGTTGGCGCAACAAAAAAAGACAAGGTCGAGATCGTCCGGCTGATGCAGGAAAAAGGGCTTTTTATCGTGCGTGGCGGTGTGGAAATGGCTGCCAGAGTGCTCGGCGTAACCCGGTACACTGTCTACAACTATCTCGATGAAATAAAAAAGACCCCGCAGCCCTGAAGGCCGCTCCTGGATTAATTGCAGCAAAGAAGGCGGGAGCGCAAAAGATAGCAGCTCAGCTTTGATCGATGGGTATGTCCGCTTCTGGCAAGAAGCAGACATTCACTGAAAAAGCGTTTCACGAGCAAGCATCTGTATCTTCCATTGCCGCTTTTACTCTGAGAATGGTCTGTCTTGTAGTGTAAAATTCGCGCGCGATCGCGCTGATGCTTATACCTTCATCAAGACGCAGAAATACTGCTTTCTTTTGTTCGTCATCCAGAGCAGGCGGGCGACCAAAACGCTTTCCAGCTGCCTCATGCGTACGCTCAAGTAATAAATCCCGCTCAAATTCAGCGACTGCAGAGATTACCTGCAGTGTCATCTTTCCGACCGGGCTGGTGAGGTCTACCGCCCCCAGCGGCAGGCAGTGAACCCGTATTTCAGAAGCAGAAAGCAGCTCAACGGTTTGTCTAATATCCATGGCGTTGCGCCCTAGGCGATCCAGTTTAGTTACGATCAAAACGTCACCGTTCTCCATCCGGTCCAGCAGACGCATAAATCCCGGACGTTCACTCGCCGCGACCGAACCACTAATGTATTCTTCAATCAGTCGCTGAGGCCTGATGGCAAACCGGGCCGCTTCAATCTCCCGACGTTGGTTCTCAGTATTCTGTTCGAGGGTGGATACTCTGCAGTATGCAAAAACTCGTGACATATAGTTATTTTGTGTACGAAATCAGTGTACGTATCATAAGACATGTACGAAATTGAAAACTCTAACTTTAGTACATGTGTTATTTAACATGTACTAAACCGATCGTATGCAGTCGCTTACTCAGTCTGCCACCGATTCCCCAGACGTCATCGACGCTTACCAGGGCGAGTAATTTTCTCTGACGCTCCGGGCTGGTTAAATCGACGATACCACCTGTACGCGTCCATTTTTTAGCAGCAAAATTAGCGAGCTTAGCCAGTGTCTTTGAGGGGCCAAAACCAACGCCGATCGTCAATCCAATTTCTTTCTTCACCCGATTCCGCATCTGCAGGCCAAAGTCTTCCAGAGGCATGTATGACGAAATGCCGAAGACATCCAGAAAACTTTCATCTATCGAATAAATTTCCTGGCCTAGTGCCATTTCCCCCAGGATAGCCATCATTCTGGCGGACATGTCGCCATTTATGTGGAATGGAAATCAAAGTGAGATTAAACCCGGTTCAGTGCGATTTACTGCATCACATATGCTGCACAGGCACGCCCCTGAACTGCTTCTGCTCACTGCCTGCCAGCTGCGCGGTTTAAAGGCAATTCCGCCGAATAGTGTATTGCGTTCAATTGAGTTGTGTTCAGCCCTGCTGAATCTCCCGTTACTGCCGATACCCGTTCATCAAACCAACGTTTTCCGGAGAACTGATGAAAATTTCAACGCGCCTCAGCGCCGGCTTTGGCCTGCTTATCCTGCTTTTTATCCTGTGCACGGGCATTGCCGTTCACGCCCTGAGGCAGGCCACGGAGGGGATGAACGACACCGTCGACGTGAAGATGAAGCGCTTTGCCCTGGTCGTGGACATGCGTAACAGCATGCGCGATATGGCTATCGCGGCCCGTAACCTTGCGCTGCTGTCCGACCCGGCCCAGATGCAGCCCGAGTGGCAGCGCCTGACGGCCCAGCGTGAGGTTTATATTCAGAAGCGTGAACAGCTTGAAAAAAGCATGGCCGTTAACGTATCCGCGCAGGGAAAAACCCTGATGGAGAAATCCCTTTTGGCAGAAGACGCCGCGCTTTCCACGCTGATGACGGCCGGAAAGCTGGGGCTGGATAACCGCCAGCAGGAGGCCACTGCGTTTCTGATGACCACCGCCCGGCCGGCGCAGAGGGTTCTGCTGAACGCCCTCGATGACCTGACGGACACGGAGATGCAGCTGAGCCGGGATACGGGGGCAGAAAACAGCGCCCGCACCGCCCGGACGGCCGTTATCCTGTCGGGCCTGGCCGCGCTGTCCGTCCTGTTGTCCGTGGCCACCTGTTATCTTCTGGTCCGCATGCTGATGCGCCAGCTGGGTGGTGAGCCCGCGCAGGCTCAGGCGCTGGCCGCCGCCATCGCCGCCGGCGACCTGACCTCGCCGGTCACGCTGCGCCGCGGCGACACCGTCAGCCTGCTTGCCTCGCTGGACGGCATGCAGGCCAACCTGCGCGGGCTGGTGTCGCAGATTAAGGACGCATCCGCCTCGGTGGCGCTGGCCGCCGACGAAATTTCACAGGGCAATACCGAACTGTCCTCGCGCACCGAGCAGCAGGCCGCTGCCCTGCAGGAGACGGCCGCCAGCATGGAGCAGCTGACCGCCACGGTGAAAAGCAACGCGGCCGGCGCACACCAGACCGCCGGCACCGCGCGCGAGACGGCCACGCTGGCCCGCGCCGGTGAGGCTGACGTGCAGCGCATGTCGGAGACCATGCATGAGATTTCGCTGAGCGCGGTCCGGGTACGGGACATCACCTCGGTCATCGAGGGGATTGCTTTTCAGACCAATATTCTGGCGCTTAATGCCGCCGTGGAAGCCGCCCGTGCGGGAGAGGAAGGTCGCGGCTTCGCCGTCGTGGCCGGCGAGGTCAGGTCACTCGCCCAGCGCAGCGCCAGCGCCGCGCGGGACATCAAGCTGCTGATTGAACAGGCCGTGTCCCAGGTAGAGGGCGGCGTCGCCGCGGCCGCCGGTACGGGGGAAAGTATCCTGAAGATTGTCGGCATGGTAGGCGAGCTGGCCGACGCCATGGACAGCCTTTCCCTCTCCTCCGGTGAGCAGATGCAGGGCATTTCTCAGGTCAGCATCGCCGTCAGCCAGATGGACGGCGTGACGCAGAATAACGCCGCCCTGGTGGAGGAGTCGTCTTCAGCATCGCAGTCGCTGTCAGAGCAGGCCCGCGCCCTGCGCGGCATGGTGGAGACCTTCCGCGTATGATGAACGACAGACACGCCGTATCCGCCGGCTCGGACCGTATTACGTATCTTAAAGCCGACGTGGACGCCCTGCTGCGGCAGCTCAGCGAGGGGGAATACCTGAGCGTGGACACGTTTGCCAACAACTGGGTTCACCTGACGGCCCTGTACGCCAGAATTCAGGAGCAGATGAACGACCGGGTCCTGATGGACCGGCTGGTCCGCACGGACCTGCTGCTCACCGCAGACCTGATGGCTGTGGGCCGGATGATTATGGTGATAAACAATTTTCTGCGCTGCACTGCAGCCGCGCACTGAACCGGCCCACCGGTTCACGTTGACATCAATTTAATCTGACTCAATACTGTGCGCCCCTCTGAGGGCCGCACAACTTCGGCTGTTTTTCAGATGAGGGAAGCGGACCGGCTGAAGAATATTCCCCTTCCTGACCCGCTGAGCCTGTCCCGGCAGCGCCGCCGCAGGAAGTGGCCCCCGCCCGTAAGGTGTGATGATTTGAGAATTGAAACGCCGGGAAACCGTGATGCGGCTCCTGCCGCAGCTGCGTCTGAAAACCCAGACCGGTTTCTATGCTTTGCGCTTTACTCCGCGTCGCTTGCCATGACGAAGCTCTGCCAGCCCCGGCTGAAGCCGCCGGGGCTGACCGGGCGGGTCGCCGCGCTACGGGAAAGGCTGGTGAGCGCCCGGTTATAATACCTTTTACGCTTTCCGTCCGGTGCGGAAGACATCATAAACCCGCCGGGCGGCATGAATGACGTCGTTTCCGGTGATAAGAGCAGGACACATATGGCTCAGGAGTCTGAATTGGGTACCGGCAGTCCGGATAATATGGAAAATATTCAGTCAGTAATAGGATATGCCGTCTCAAGCCTGCTGAAGTCAGGAGAAAAGGTGGGCGTGGAGGAGATACTGACTTTTCTGAAGCAGCAGGAGGCCCGGTCGGTGGACGGCCGTAAAAAGCTTTACGGCCAGGCAATCCGCGTCGTCGCAGGCGACGCGGACTGATGATGTCATTTACCGGCTGAAGCACAGCCGGATGACCGGCGCTTCAGTGCCTGTACACGCCGGCGCATTCCGGGGCATCAGCCCGGTTCAGGACGCGGCCGGCGGCGTTTTCCTTTTCCCGCATGCATAAGGCCGCTTCGACCTCCCGGATGGCGGAAAAGGTTGCCTTCCGGCTGGCGGCATCCGTTTCCGTCATCAGCGTCTGCTGCAGCCTGCACAGCAGCATCGCCTCATTCACCGGCACCTCCTCTCTGAGTAAAAAAAGCACCGCTTCGCCGAGCTTTTCATCTGCCCGTTTTTCATCTTCTGTTCTGTACATGACACCGCATTCCTGGTTTCAGTTATAGCCAATGCCGGCGACGCCGGTATCTGCCGGAGGACTCCGGCATCAATGGTAGCCTCTGCGACGGTATGTTCAACCGGAAATTTATGTACCGCACGACAGGCACTTGCACGGCATCCTGCTCTGCGGAGAAACGGCGATACATCCTGAGGCGGGCCTCTGCCGGCCAGAGACGGAACCGCGCGGGTGCCGGCGCGTTACTCTCACGCCCGGGACCCTTTCAGCTGATTGCCGCCCTGAACTATCAGCATACGTCACTAACCTTTTGATGAACTTAATGATTTCCCTGAAGTCAGAATGATATCGGGATACTTCCCGTAACGAATTTCCCCGCCGCCGGCGGGTTTTTTTTGCCTCTCATTCCGCCGTCCGGTGAGGTCCCGCAGCCGGTCCGGCGAACGTCCGGCATGACCGGCGCTGTTATTTCTGCCGGTCCGCTTGCGTATCCCCTTTTTTGTATCAGAATTACCCTGTGCCTGTTTCTGAAACCCCGGGCACGACGAGTTATTCTGAACTTTTTTACTGGTTCGCCCGTCAAGATGGCGGGTTTTTTTATGTTTATGCCGCGGCTCCGCGACGGTCGTGTGAACAGCCTGCCCCTGTGCCAGACCCGGAACGCAGGCACAGGGGCAGGTAAACAGACGTGGGGGTATACCCGCACGGCCGTGCCCGTCAGACATTAACAGACGGTCTTAAGTCCGGGTCCGGCAGCGGGCGTCAAGGCTGGCAGTTGCATTCCTGAGCGTTATTGCCCGTCCAGGGAGGTCACGCCGGTCAGCTTATCAAGGGCCTGATGATTGATTTCATCATCCGCACTGTCGACCGCCGCGGAAATACTCAGCAGGGCCTGCAACTCGCTCAGCAGGATGGCGGCATCGGATTTAAGCAGTTCGTCAGACTCAGCGGAGTCGATCACGGTATTGATGGCCTTGTTAGCACTTTCGATCATCTCCGTTACGCCCCCCTCCCGGCTCACTGCCAGAACAAGTGCGCTGATCAGCAGCGACTGTGCCTCAACGCGTGCTGTCAGCTGTTTCATGCCGGCATCAATATGTGAAATTTTAGCCAGCATGCTCAGTACCACGTTTTTCATAGCTTCTGCCCCGGTTAAAAAGCTGATCTTACCCCCCCATGCATGCTGTGCCTACGGGCACGCTCTGAAAATACTTCCGGCAGTCCTGAAATGCGCGCAGTCATCAGGAAAAAACTGGCTGCTCCCCACTTCGGTTATCTTCAGAAGCGTGCAGTCCTGACGTGCATTTTCTGAAAAAACACCGGTGAAAATTCACGATTCACCGGAAAGCCGGATGTCTTCGCACTGAAGCAGGCAGGACCGGCAGGTAGCTGTGACCGGGTCCGTTTGCCGAAAACCCTCGTGGCTCAGAGGATTAAGGCCGGGATACGGCAGACTCGCCGGCTGCTGCCTGATGTTGCACTAGGTGCGGTAAGCGTTCTGACATGCCGCTTGTGGCTGTATACTCAGTGGCGGGAAAAGAGACTTGTTGTTCGCGGCCACTACCGGCCCGGGCCTTACCTGCTGTCCGGCAAAGTCGCGATGTCAGGCCTGATGCCGCCTGCAGAGAGTTGTACATAAATTATCCACCATTTTTGTGGATAACATCAGCAGCCAGCTGTATTCACCGGCAGCTGATGCAATATCCTCCCCCCTCCGGCGATCCGGTCATTACATGCGTGCTCCCCGCCAGGTCAGACGTGTCCGGTTAAAGGGAAGATGCCGGACGCCTGAAGACTTCCCCCGTGGCGGGTTCAGAGCAGAAGACCTGACACCAGCGTCTGACACTGTTGCGCTGAGTGCGCAGGCAGCCTCCCCATCAGGCCGGAACCGGTCCAGCCGGATAACATCAACGTGCTGCAGGCACCTTCACGCCCATAATCCGGCTGTCCCGAAAATTCAGAACGCATCGGGGGAGATGTGCTGACGCTGAAGGTTTCGGGCAGGCTGAAAAAGGGGAATAAAATTACGAAAAGGACGTCAGGGTAGCGCGATCCTGAATCATTTATTACCGGCATTATCCGGCAGGTATTTAGACGGGACATAACGTTGTTTCATCTGATGCTCGTTTCTGACGTAGTCTTCTCCGCACTCAGCAGAACAGAAAGCCGTACCCGCCACGGCCGCTTCATCCCTGCACCAGATACACCTGCCATCCGGACTCTTCAGACCGGGTTTCCGGGCTGACAGGGCCGAAGCAATCAGTGCCTCCTGAACTTCATGTGCTAAATCTGCGTCATCCATCATATTTCCCTGAGCGTGATTGTTGCCTGCTGGTATATCAGTGAAAAAACACCCGTTATAACCCGGGCCTTATTGGTGATTATAGTTCATGCGTATTGCCATTGAGTAAATTACATGCGCTGGCAGTGCAGGAAAATACGCATAACTGCACAACTCTCCGGTATTTACTGATCCGCTGCCGGCATACTGATTCACTAAAATCCCTGCGGTTATGTAAGCGTCACGTTCACACCGCCTTCCGTTTCTGCCCGTGCTTTCTGCCATGGATGCTTTCGCGAACAGGGAGATTAACATGTACAAAATACGCCTTACACCAGAAGGCCCGGGGTAACTACCACACTCAGCCTGCGATTAAACGACGCTTTGCCCGTCGCGCCGGAAAAACCGGCTGTTCGCCTGTTAAGATGAAGGTGGAGAACATGCGGCAATCCTCTGTTCGCTGATGGGCACCTGTCGCCTGAACGGTGTGTATCCCGGAACATCGCTGCGTTATGCGGTCTCATCTGACGCTTAAGGTTGTAACGGGCTAACTGTTTTTTTCAGGTTGTGAACTGCGCCAGCCCGGCGTGAACCTGCTTTTGCTCTGGCGTATTTGATGACTGTTAACCAGCGGATATCACTGCAGCAGTTAAGATGTGACTCCAGCGATAAACGCAGCTGTCCCCAGCTTATGATTTGCAACTCAGGCTGTTTCCGGTTCAGGTACCCCAGCTCACTGAGGGCGAGGTCGACACTGCACTTTGCATCCTTCAGGTTTCCGCCGCACTGATAAATTCCGGCTATCTGCCTGATTTTTTGAGCACAATTCCCGACAGCTGTATTTACTGGCAAAGAATATCCTGTTTTATACTTTTATACGGTCCTTAAAAACTTAACCCAGAACAGGCCGTAATGGTACTTTCGGTTTAAAACAGTTTCATGCTTATTCAGAGACAGGGCAGGGTTAACCGGCCTGTTCCTGAACCCGTATCCAGGAGCGGGCGTTCCGGATAAACTCTCAGGATGTACCGGGATACAGACATTTCAAATCATCAGGCAATCAGTTACGGCGAAAAATCCACGTCCAATGGTTTATAAAAGTGCCTGACTGACAGCGACACATCACCCGTAGTCGTCCTTTCGAACAACGATCTGAGTGATGTCGACGGTTAGTAATATGCAACATCTGCCCCCATGGTCATCAGCTTTGATTCGACCGGCCACAAGCGATATGCTTGCCCCATGCGAAAACTAAGAGAAAGCCCATTGTCCTCCCCTTCAGAATCTCCCGGTCGTTACTCTGTCTCATCTGAGGAGGCAACTGAACAGTTGGCCGAAGATCTGCGAAGAGTGGTCGGCAATCTTGTCCGGGAAGTGCGCAGTGAATCGCATACGCCGTCTTCAGCACAGTCTGAAACTTTAGATCTGCTTGACCGTCATGGCCCTGCGAGCATAAGCGCGATTGCTGCGCGTCGTCACGTTAAGCATCAAAGCATGCGGCTGGTTATCGCTCAATTGGAGCAGCAGCAACTGGTGACACGAGGTCTTGATCCGAGCGATGCCCGAAAGCAGCTCTTTGAGCTGACCCACCAAGGTCGAGCCGCGCTTGAACACAGCCGTCATCAGCGCAGTGACTGGTTGGCTCGCCAGCTCAAGGAAAAAATTACAGCATCCCAGCTGCAAACGCTTGAAACTGCGGTCAGAATTCTGGAGCAACTGATTGCAACCACCTCAAACGGTCAATCAGTTTGAGCGCAAAGCCGCCAGCAAACTGGGCAACGAATTAATCCCCCAGTGCTCGACATACTGGCCATTACGGATGCGGACGATGTCGATGACATCAATGGACACTGCACGCCCCGTTGCCGATATACCGAGAAATGCCCCGGAGTGGCAGCCGGTAATCCGCTTTCGGGTCGTCACTTTGTCGTCTTCCGCAACCTGATCCAGCACCTCGACTTGGAGACTGGACAACCCCGGATGCAGAACATTGTGAAAGGTATGCCATAGACCTTCCCTCCCTTTATTCTGACCGGCCGCTGCCGAATGATTGATGAAATCTTGCGCAACGAGCATTTCAAATTCGCGCCGGTTGCAGTTCTCAATAACCTGATGATTGAAACGGCGGACGATAGCTTTGTTCACTGCCGACATAACGACCCCTTACGCCTGGATGCATAGAAACCTAAATATATACAGTTAAACTGTATATATCCAGTGTCTCGCGAGCGCGAGTGCTAATACCATCTAGGCATTGATCCATAGCTGCCAGCTTCGACCTAAAGCTATGGGTTCAGGCAGTGTAAAAACCCTCCACCCAGGTAGAGGACACCTCGGTCAACGCGCTGACCGAACGGCTCCTCTACAGCGCGCTGAAGTTCACCTCTCCAAATTATGTCTTTACGGGCGGTTACGCCCGTCTACATTTCTGAACGATGTCTCAGGCGGCTCCGTTTCAGCAATAACCACGAATTTCATTCCTCTGCGCCAGTCGCCGAGCTCGCGGCTAAAGCTTCGCTCAATGCGGTGACGAACGTTTTCAGGCATAACCAGATCGGGAAAGCCAGAAAATAGCCCCAGCGGCAGCATTGCCTGGAACCGTGCTTCACCGGCCTCACTCCAGCTTGCCGGCATGGAAAACCACAATGAGTCGCCTTTTTTTCTTTTCGGCCGCTCTCAGGTGTTACCGGTTAGCAATAACCTGTGGCGTATCTTTCATGGCCATCAGCAACAGAGATTCTTCCAGCAGCATGAGACCTATACGAATCCGGGCAGCCGTCTGCTGCAGGCGCCAGCTCACCCAGCTAGGGGAGCGTTTCTTTTTATCGAAAGCGGGGTGCCAGACATTAATACCAGACTGCTCCCACAGCAGGTGCAGAAGCCCCAGGAAGCTCATCGATGGCCGCCGTTTGCGTTTCACAGGTTCGTCGTCTGAGACGTTTTCAGCCGGTTTTACATCAGAAGGTGCCTTTTTCTGGAGGCCCGTGGGCAGTCTGACCACAATGGTGCCATCCGCAGCAGCACGGACCGCTTCCCCCTGATAAATCTCTGCCTGACCTTCATCAGACCACACAGAATAAAACCGGCAGTCAGGTTTATGCTCATTACCCGTGAAGGCGTATGAAGACAGCCAGCAGCGTTCGGTATCCCGGGAGTAATGAACCTTCAGCCGTCTCCTGACAGGATCGTTTTCTGCCGGCCGACACCTGAATGTCACTACTGTGTTTTTTTTATTATCCCGGGAGTGTTTGAACCAGCGCTGCCAGGTGGTAGTTTCATTCTGCTGGAAAGTGTCAGAAGCCTCCTGCTGGCCCCGCTGACCAGTGAAGTGAACCGGATAAACTTTTTTCGTTGTCATATACAGTCCGCTCAGCAGATTATATTTAGTCTGTAGATCATGAATAGTTGCACTGTACGGGCGATGACTCGGCCCAAAGGTGGTTAAATTCATTCTGATATTGCTGACTCAGGAATGAATTGCCTCGGATAACCAGGGCATTTTCAGCCGATGATGTGTAATTAGACGATCCCACTTGCACGCCGTTTTTTCCTGTCATAATAAATTCGTTATGCACAATACTTTACTGTGTATCCTTTCTGACCGGAACACCCGAACCGGACAGTTCATTAATCAGTGACCAGCGGCTGTAAGTTTTCTTTTCATCTATCACAACTCTTACGAGTACGCCCCGTAATGATAGCTTCTCAAGCGCTTTTGCTAAAAGCACACGGGTGAATTCGTACAGGGACGCGTCGGTAGAATCGGCTCTTGAGCAGATAAGGTTGATAATGAATATCCGAGCGGTGTAGTCCAGAGAAAGCTCAACTGCATGTCAGCGCTTGCATATGCAGAATAAGGAAAATGACAAAAAAAATGGTTAATGCGATTCAGACGTTATCGTATCGATAGATACGCTGAAGACTTTATATGAACACCTGAAATATAAAGGTGACTCGAAAGAAGAGTTCGCAATTACTTCAGCATACGATCATCGTAAGGCTGAATTGACGGTGGAAAAGTTGTTCGATCGCGTTCCGGCACACATGTGGAAATTAGCCGAATGAGAGCCTGTGTAATGTAGCAGTAAGATTTTACTGGTAACTGGCGGCGCGCGCACAAATTCTTTGTGCGCGCGCCGCCAGTTGAACAAGCCGCAGGCGCGTTAGTAATAAGATCATTTATCCACATTTACACAGGTTCGATCCAATAACTTACCAATTTAGATCCTTATAGCTCCTAACAGATCCCGCTACCTCTGAGGCCGCACCACATGTGGTCTGAAGGGCTTTTATGATGTGTGGTGGCGGGATAAACATGTGTCCTGACGGGAAGTTCGTGTGTGCTGGTGGGCTAGTAATGTGTGCTGTTGGGATGTAATGTGTGTGCTGTTGGGATAGAAGCCACTTTTATTAACAGGAAGACCCTGTGACTCAGAATTGAGATAACTATATGACAGATAAGTCATTCATCGGCGATGCACTTTATAGTGACATGGTCAGTAAAGATAAACAGCTCACAGTTAATTCTAATAATACTGTTCAGCCAGTGGCACTGATGCGCCTTGGTGTTTTCGTGCCTAAGCCTACGAAATCACCGGGCGAAAACAATGTTGTTGATGCTTCTGAATTGTTTTCACAGCTGGAGATTGCCCGGGCTGAAGGTTACGATCACATCAATATTTCAGGTCCTCGACTCGATATGGATAGCGACTTTAAAGTGTGGATAGGAGTTATCTATGCTTTCAGCCGATACGGACTGACATCGAATAAAATTGAACTGAAATTCACCGAGTTTGCTAAAGGGTGTGGCTTCTCTGCTAAACGTATCGACGGCAGGCTGCGGCTTTCGATCCATGAGTCTTTGGGGAAATTACGCAATAAATCAATATCTTTCAAACGCGGACGTGATGCTAAGGGAAGTTATCAGACAGGGCTTTTGAAAACAGGCTACTTTGATGCTGAAAAGGATATCGTCCAGCTTGAAGCGGATGAAAAACTCTGGGAACTGTTTCAGCTGGATTATAGAGTCCTTCTTCAGCAACATGCCATCAAAGCACTACCCAAGAAAGAAGCGGCTCAGGCTATATACACTTTTATTGAAAGCCTTCCAGCTAATCCTATTCCGGTTAGCTTTTCACGTTTACGCGAGCGTCTCTCTCTCAGCAGTTCTGTGAGTGAACAAAACCGCACGATTAAAAAAGCCCTTGAGCAGTTACAAAAGATCGGTTATCTGGAATTTTCACTCGTTCGTAAAGCGCGAGAAAATTTCGTTATTATTCATAAGCGTAATCCAAAACTCAAACCAGCTGACATATGAATGTGTGCTATTTGGATCACTGCACAGCCTTTCACTTCATAATAACTATATATGTTATCCTGCCAGCGCACATGTTCAGGCAATGCATTGTTGCAGGAGTCTGCCAGCACACATATCGAGGACTTTTCCTCTGAATAGAAGCCCGTCAGCACACATTATCGATGTATTTTAAGCGCAACTGATCCCTCCGGAACATATGAACCTCCCGCCAGCACACATATTGAGGGCTTTTACTCTGAATAGCAGCCCGTCAGCACACACTATCGAGTATTTTAAGCGCAACTGATTCACTCCGCCGCATATGAATATCCCTCCAGCACACATAATTATGAAACATTCAGAAAAGGATATCTTGCCAGTACATCTTTTTTTGTGTCCTCCAGGCTCAGTTTCCCGCCAGCACACATGATCGTGACTTTCGGACGGGCTTAACCGGCCAGAACACATTTTTAGTTTTACTTGAGCTCGTATCCCTCCAGCACACATTTCTGCATCCAAAAAGAAGAAAATAGCCTGCCAGCTTAAATCTCTTGGCTTCTGCACAGTAAATGTGCGTCCACCTTATTAGTCAGTTGCCGCATATAGCTCGTTTTAGATGTCTTTTAGAGGGACTGCCCATAAGTAGAACCGCCAGCACACATGTTTAAGTCCTGTTCTTTTTAATACCTGCCAGCACACATTTTCCTTTGGGATAATGACATCCCGCCAGCACACACGATCTATTGCTTAATTGTAGATGCTCTGGGCTGTAAGTCTCCTATGGCAGACATTTTATTGTCTTAAATGTTGAGTAAATGAAATTTTTCATTCTCTTAGCAAAATGACCGTACTCAGTTTTAATTAAAATTGTGCCTCCGCCAAATTTATTGAAGCACGTATGAATGACCTTTAAAACTTCTAAAACTGTACAGGCATCACCTGAAGAGTAACTGAAAGACATTGCTTATTATCGCTGAGATAAAGGGAATTTCAGCCTGAAATAAACCAATAAAATTCAATAAAAACAGATGGATAAACGTTATAAGGTGAGGGGTAAAATTTATCTGAATTTAAGTGCTTTACTAATGCTGAGACTGTGATTAATTCACTATCAGGACATCACTTTTGCCAGAAAAGACAGTTATACTGTGAGCTATATTTTTTGCTCATGTACAATAAAATCATGTCTTTTCGAAAAATGTTGCTCTGGCGCTTCTGACATGTACAATCAACATAAAAATTGACAATGGAACGGTTAAATGAAAAGTCATTATGGTGGCGTGGACGAGACCGCGCGTAGGGCCAGCGCAATGTTGCGCAGTATGAGCGACGATATATCTCTCAGAAGAAATGAGTTTGGTTTGGATCAGTACTATCAGACATTCACACGTAACTCTGTGGCGAACCTTCCTAAACTCAGCCGGCGTGCAGTTGAGCAGGCGATCGATGAAATGGAAACACAGGGGCATGTCTTCGGCAGAAAAGATGCCGGTAATACCCGACACTATGCGCTGACCATTAAAGACGTTGTTGATATTTACGCTCACCGCAAAGTGCCTAAATACCGTGATTTACACGCCGGGGAAGGCCCCTTTGTCGTCTTTGTTGTGAATCTGAAGGGCGGCGTTTCGAAAACCGTGAGCACGGTGACTCTTGCACATGGTTTACGTGTTCATCAGGACCTTCTACAGCATGATCTTCGTGTGCTTGTGGTTGATCTTGATCCCCAGGCCTCCAGCACCATGTTTCTCAGCCAGCAAAACAGCATTGGCTCCATAATGGAGACGGCTGCACAGGCAATGCTTAACGATCTTGACGCTGAGCAGCTCCGTGAAGACATTATCAAACCCACAATCATTCCTGGTGTGGATGTGATCCCTGCTTCCATAGACGATGGTTTCATTGCTAGTCAGTGGAATGATCTCGTCAGAGAACATCTGCCGGACAAGTTACCCTCAGAGGTTCTGCGCCGCACTATCATTGACCGTGTTGGCGGGGATTATGATTTTATCTTTATTGATACCGGTCCTCACCTTGATGCCTTCATGCTGAATGCTCTCGCGGCAAGCGATTTACTGCTCACACCCACGCCGCCGGCACAGGTGGATTTTCACTCAACTCTGAAATATCTCACCCGACTGCCTGAAATGATTGAACAGCTTGAAGAAGAGGGAATCACACCGCGTATAAAAGGGAATATCGGCTTTATGTCGAAAATGACCTCAAAACGTGACCATGAGATGACACATGGTCTGGCTCGCGACGTCTTTACGTCTTACATTCTTGATGCGGCACTGCCACGGCTGGATGGCTTTGAACGTTGTGGAGAGAGCTTTGATACTATCATCAGCGCCGATCCCGGTTCTTATCCGGGCAGTGTTGAGGCGCTCAAAAAGGCAAAACGGGAAGCAGAACGCTTTACTCAGGCTGTATTTAAAAGGATCGAGTTCATCAGGGGTGTGAAATGAAGAAAGAAATGGTGAAGCTGGGCCGGCAGCTGGGTAACTCAAGTTTTTCGAAAATGATGAGTGAGTCAGACAGCGAGCGGGTGTTTACCCTGAAGTCTGGTGCTCAGGCCCATTTTGTTCTGACAAAGTTTCTGCATGATGATATTGAAGCACAGACTTTTGTAGACGCAACCGTTAATGGTCGTGACCAGGCCTTTCTGACGCGCGAATCGGTCAGTGATATTTCCCGTACCATCAGACTGCAGCAGTTCTTTCCCGCTATTGGCCGGGAGGTAGACGGACGTACAGAGATTCTCGATGGTTCACGCCGTCGGGCGGCCTGCCTTTACAACGGGACCGCCTTTGAAGTGCTGGTGACGCGTGATGCGTTGTCTCTTTCTGATGCCAGACAGCTGGCCGCTGATATTCAGACTGCCAGAGAACATACACTGCGTGAACTCGGTAAACGATTAAAGCTGATGTATCCAGCAGAGATGAATCAGTCAGATATTGCCGCCGCAGAAGGACTTTCTGCGGCTAAGGTCACCCGGGCGTTTCAGGCGGCTGCAGTTCCAGAAGAGATCATTGCAGTTTTTCCTTCGGTCAGTGAATTCTCCATCAGTGACTATCAGATTCTGCTTGAGGTGACTGAGAGAGCCCGGACGAGAGGCATCAGCACCGAGGCGTTAACTGGCCACGTCCGTGCACGTATCGAAAGTGACGCGCATCACGACAGGGGTGATCCTACCTATAAGGCAAAGATAATCAGTTATTTTCGCGCTGAAAGCGCAGAGCCCAAAAAAGGATCGGCCAGCAAGAAAGTCGTGACTGAAAAACTGGCTGAATTTGCTGATAAAAAACAGTTTGCCAGAAAGAAAACGGATTCAGATAAACGGGTGGTTACCTATGAATTCTCGCGCCTTTCTGCAGCCTGTCAGGCTGAACTTGATGCCGCTGTTAGAAGCGTCATTGAGCGTATGGTTGTGAATGAAAAAGACGCATAACTTACTGCCAGTTGCGGGAAATTCAGAAGGGGGTTCCCGCAAAAAAAATCAATTAACTTCATGTTTTTTAAAATAAAAAGATGAAAATTTCAGTCTGAAATTCCCGAAATAATATTTCTTTTAATTGTCAGCAGCTGACAGGGCCGGTTCTGGTCAAAGCAACAGTGATATCAAAGCTGACCAACATTAAGCATGATGAAAGAATGAGACCTATCGTATAAAACTCATTTTTCTAAAAAAACAATTCTCTGCGAGCCTGAACAGAAAAGATGGTGTGTCTGGCCCACCCGAGCTGATTCAACTTTATCCCCATCCTGGAAGTTTATTCATTTACTCCGCTTCACCTGAAACAGAACCTGCTGTACGTCATAAAATTCTAATCCCTGCCTTCCTTCAGGAGTTACGTCATGTTTTGAACCCTTCACATACAGCAGGCATATTGATTACTCACGTTTCCTGTATCCTCCGCGGTACTGTTAATGAGGCAGGGGTATGTCAGGACCGGGATAGCTTTTCCCGGTTGCTGAAATAAATTGCGGTACGACAAATCAGGAGAAAAAGATGCCGGCCATTACTCATCTTATGCTGAAGAACTTCAGAAAATTCGATTCCCTGAGACTGAATTTCCAGCCCGCAACAAATGTTCTGATCGGAGATAATGAATGCGGCAAGAATTCTGTTCTTCTCGCACTGGATCCTGTTCTAAGCGGCAGCCAGCGCCGGGTGGAAATGCTGGGAGTTGAATCCCTGATATCCCGCCAGGCAGTTATGGCGTTTCGGGCGGGGCAGAGCCGCGCAGATTCACTGCCGGAACTCATCGCTAATGTTTTTCTCAGTTACACAGGCAATCCCGATCTGAACGGGCGACAAAATCTGATGGAAAGAGATGCTGACGGTCTGAGAATGCATATTGCCCTCGATGCTTGAAGAGTATGGTCAGGACATCAGTCATGTACTGGAAGAGGATCCAGCCAGCTTCCCGTTTGAATATTATGCGGTAAAATTTTTCACGTGGCCCTTAAGCCGTCTTCAGTCGTCATGTCAATCATCTGATGCTCGACAGTGCGCGCATTGACACCGATCACGCTGCACAGGAGTACACACGCACCCTCTACAACGTTAAATGTCGCTGTCTCAGACGGTACCGGCTGGAAAACTCCTGGCGTCAGCAGAAAGACCGTTTCCAAGAGCTGCATCTCTCGGCCATTATTGAAGAGATCGAAACCTGTCAGTTTGGTATCCGGTCAGGCATGCGTGCCGGCCTTGAAGCCAGTCTTGATATTATAGAAGACGGTATCCCCATCCGTGATCGCGGCAAAGGCAGACAGTGCTTCATAAAAACCGAATTTGCATTGCGCCGGCGTGAACAGCATAAAGAGCTGGATGTGCTGCTGCTTGAAGAGCCGGAAAAACACCTCAGCCATGTAAAATTGAAGAAACTTGTGAGTAAGCTGGCGCAGGAACGGCAGATGCAACTGTTTGTGGCCACGCACAGCAGTCATATCTCATCGCGCCTGGAGCTTCGAAGTGCCATCCTGCTCGGTAAAAACAGGCCTGTCTCAAACTCTACGTGGCCTGTTCGCGCGCCCGGGGGCGCATCTGGTTTTTACCGGAAAGTCTTCACCGTCAATTTAGACAGTAAGCGTTATGGAGGAGAAGATCAGCGGGGCAGCAGCAGCCGGCTCGCCTCATGTACATCCATGGAGAACCGCACGCCGAGCTGGCGGGTGACGTCCAGCGCAAACATTCTTGTATACCACTCGGTGGATTTGGCGTCCTTATGGCTTATAAGCGTCTGGATCACCTTCTGCGGCACCAGGTGCTGCACGAGGTGCATCGCGAACGAGTCCCGGAACGTTTTCGGCGTCACCGGCCGGATGGAAAACGTCACACCGTCACGCGCCGCCACCGCCTGGCTTATCCTGCTGCGCGCCGTGTCCTCACTCTTGATGTCCCAGAGCCGCGCACCCGCAGGCAGGCATGCCGTCGTAAACCACTCCCTCAAACGCTGTACGAATCCCGGATCGGTGAGCGGCATCGCGCGCGGCGGGTTTTCCGTATCTCCGCCTCGGTTTCCCGCTCCGCCTGCTGCTCTTCCTTCGTTGGTCGGCCGCGTCGGCGGCTGCGCACGCTCAAGCTTTCGCTGCTTGAGCGTGCGCAGCACCACGAACAGGGAAGACAGCGGTGCGCCGGTCAGCGGATCGTCCAGCGAAAAGTCCTCCCGCGTAAGCGGCAGTATTTCATCGAGCCGGCCTGCGGTGTTCCACAGCGCATCGATGAACAGGCGCTTGCGGAGATCGAGCATCCTGGACAGCAGGACGGTCACCTCGGGCGCCAGCAGGTAGCGCGGCATGTAGGTGCCGTAGGCGGCTGCCAGGTTTCGCAGCGCCAGCGCGCTCTGGTAGTCAAAATAGCGTGCGGCGCCCGGAGTGGTCAGATTATGACCACTGGCGTCGCTGTGTGAAATCTGTGTCAGTTTGCGGGGCCAAAGTACCAAAACTTTCATTCTCCGTTGTCTGCCGGTGTGGAACGTATTTTCCCCTGTATGTCCAGCGAAAACCACGGGAACAAATCGGTCCGGATCTGTTTTCCAGCTTTTCTCCCGGATATAAAGAATAACCTGCTCAGTCCGGAATAAACAACGGGACGCCTGCCTCTGATCCGGGTGGCGACTGCCGCGTAACTCTATGAAGGTATAGGTGAAGATCGAAAACTGGACGGGTCTGGGGGGGTATCAAGCACTTCGGAATTCTGTCCTTATTTTTATGCATAATTTAAAGATCGCATAATGTAATTTATGTTAAATAAGGTATTTAATTCCTTCTTTCAGCCTGCATCTCTTCTGGCAGATTTAGATGCTCTGACGAAAAGACGTCTCCCCTGACCTTCGCATGCGAATCATCAGTTAAGCAGCTTAAGATAGAGATCATAATTCTCTGCATCGAAACAGACTAAGTTAACCTTCTCGATTGTGCGGTTCTCAGCGATGCAATGTTTGATGACATCCAGGGCAATTGCTGCGGCGCGTTTTTTAGGGAAACCATAAATCCCTGTGCTGATGTTGGGAAACGAGACCGTTTTGATGCCATGGTGCCCGACGAGTTTAAAACAGCTCAGGTAGACACTTTTTAACTGTGTATCTTCATTATGTCGTCCATCGCTCCAGCGCGGGCCAACGGTATGAATGACATAATCCGCTGGCAAAGTGCCTGCGCCAGTAATAACGGCTTCACCGACTTTGCATCCACCCTGACGACTGCGGATTGCCTGGCACTCAGCCAGAATCACAGGCCCGCCAGCGCGATGGATTGCGCCATCTACGCCACCGCCACCCAGTAATGAAGAATTGGCTGCATTAATAATCGCTTCTGAAGCGATATTAGTGATATCACCCTGAATTACGGTTATTTTATTCATCTGATCCCACGTTTTTACTTATGTTAAATATGGCTGAGAATAGCTATAGAGATCCCCTAAGGAACAGGCGGTTTTATTCTATCACTCCTCAGGCTTTGCGATCTGTGAGGAAGGATGATTATGCTTCGATTATTAGCAATCGCGCGGTGAATCAGTGTGTCCATAATTGCTAAAAATAATCTGGATGGCTACTTGCAGGTGCAGCAGCTCCATCCCCCTATCAATACAGTCGATTTTCTGCCTGTGGTAACATGCGGCGATTATGTTCAGAGCCGGATCTGATGAAGAAGAAAAACCGCACACCTACTCCTCACGATGCCACGTTCCGGCAGTTTCTTAGCCACCCGGATGTCGCCCGTGATTTCATGGAACTCCACCTTCCCGCAAGGCTGCGTGCTATCTGTGACCTCAGTACGCTGAAGCTGGAATCCGGTTCATTTGTTGAAGACGACCTCCGGCAATATTTCAGCGACGTGCTTTACAGTCTGAAGACTACTGCAGGCGATGGATACATACATGTCCTGGTCGAGCATCAGTCCACTCCTGACAGGCATATGGCGTTCAGGCTTATGCGGTATGCTGTTGCCGCCATGCAGCGGCACCTTGAGGCGGGCAATAAACAGCTGCCACTGGTGATTCCGGTGCTGTTCTATACCGGCAGGCGCAGCCCTTATCCGTACTCAACGCGATGGCTTGATGAGTTCGATGACCCGGCGCTGGCGGAAAACCTCTACTGCAGCGCCTTTCCCCTGGTAGATGTCACGGTCATTCCGGATGATGAAATCGCGGACCATCGCAGTATGGCTGCCCTGACCCTTCTGCAGAAGCATATTCATCAGCGGGACCTGGCTGAACTGGTCGACAGGCTTGCCCCCATTCTGCTGGCCGGATATCTGTCTTCATCACAGGTGATATCGCTGGTACACTATATTGTACAGGCAGGCGAAACATCTGACGCCGAGGCCTTTGTACGCGAACTGGCACTGCGGGTGCCGCAACATGGAGACGCACTTATGACCATTGCACAGCAGCTTGAGCAAAAGGGCATCGAGAAGGGCATCGAAAAGGGTATCGAGCAGGGTATCCAGCTGGGTGAACAGCGCGGCCTTGAAAAAGGCCGAAACGAAGGCAAACTTGAAGTTGCGCGAACTATGCTGCAGAACGGCATCGATCGGAGCATCGTCATGAAAATGACCGGCCTGACGGAAGACGCTCTGGCGCAAATCCGCCACTGACTAATTCGGTAGTTTTTCCGGCCGTGCTGCTGAACCGTCAGGCTCAGATTCAGCCTTCCTGTTGCCTCGCTGCCTCGCCTTTCGGTGATTCCCGGGCCATTCTGTACCTTCAGTAATGTCATGGGCTTCTGGCAGTATTTAATCGGGAATGAGACCGCCATAACCCCTTATCGGCAGCTTCCCCCGTGTACATGGAACAATTCGTGTACACGCAGTGAAAGGTTTCGAAGCACGCTGAGCCCTGTCAGCATCGATTTACGTTCCATATTTAACTCTTCCCTGCAACAGACATCCACTGTAGTCAGTAAAGGCTGTTATCACGGTCAGTTGAAGATATCATTAGCTGCGCTGATTTTCCTTTTGTTGCTGTTTATTCAGCTTTTTCTGCAGTCAGTTCATAAAGCCCTGCAGGCCCACTAATGGCCATCTGCCATCCACAGCGGTTAAGAAGCGTTTCCAGCCCCTGAACGCGCCCGGTCAGTCGCGCCATTACCAGTGTGACCTGCTGGCCGTCATCGTCAAACGCAGCATCCAGACTGGTCCGGGACGGATAAATTCCGTTAACACCAGCGTTCAGGACAGTGGCGTTCCTTCCCGACCAATCCCGGTCGCTGAGCAGCCGGTAAGCCCAGCACATATCTTTCGCCATCTCCATGGCATATGTCAGCCGGAACAGGTCATTCTGCTGAGATAACTCGCCGGTACAGGAGCGCCAGAGGTAGTCGAGCTTGCCGGCCAGCTTTGCGCCAACGCCGTACTGGCGCCCCTGCTTCAGCAGCCACTCAATGTCGGGTGCCACCTCACGGGAAAAGCGGCGCTGCTTTAGGGCGGTTGCCAGCCAGCGTGTCAGAAAGAGATTTTCCTGAGCAGCAGAACAGACGGTACCGTCCTGACGAGCAAGTGCAAGGGGCGCCAGAGCGCACCAGGCCAGATGACCGGATTTTTGGGTCAGCGTCATGTGAGTTTGTCCTCATATGACTGATGAAGACATTACTAACATCGCGGTGTGTTAATCAACGGGGAGCAGGTCAGGAAATTTGCGCAAAGTGCGAAACTTAGTGATGATAACAAACTCGCTTCTTGCCAAAAAGGTCGCGTTGGTAAAATGACATTGCTTGTAAGTATCAATATTGCGCGGTATATGCCGATACTCTTCCAGTACTCATAAACTTATGGTCAGGGAAATGGGACTAAGATTTCGTAAATCAATAAGTATCATGCCGGGTGTCAGGGTTAACCTTAGTGGTTCCGGTGCCAGTATGAGCGTGGGGCCGCGTGGTGCATCTGTGTCGTTCGGTAAGAGAGGAACTTACGCAAACTTCGGTCTGCCAGGCACAGGACTTAGCTACCGGACACGACTGGACCGGGCCAGTTCTTCAAGCAGGCAGAAAGCACAGCAAGCCGAAGCTAATGCCCAGCTGCGCGATGAACTTGAGAGGGACGTCGAGGCGTTAAATAGCGCCGTTGAAGCCATCATTAATATTCATTTGCTGACGCCTGATCCCAGAACCGGGCATACATACTCTGAGTTACTTCATCATTATCGTGAACTGGCACTCAAGCCATACGCAGTACCCGCTCCCGTGCGGCCCGATAAACCCGTCCCGTTAGCTGAACCCACTCAGCCGGACGATGACCATGGCCGTGGTTTCATTGGCCGGATGTTCGAGTCTGCAGATGCACGTCAGGATCGGCAGCGTCTGAATCTGGAAAGGTGGCAACGTGAAGTCGAAATGTGCCAGCGCGAAAATTCGCTTACCCTAAAACGTTACCAGACAGCACGGCAGCTCTGGGCAGAGCAATATTCTCACTGGCAGTATGACGCAGCTGAACACGATAAAAAGATTCAGCACGCGGCTGGAGATATCGACCGTCGTTTTGCAACTGACAGTGGGTATTTTGAATCTCTGTTAACGGAAGTGCTTCAGGCAACCGACTGGCCCCGTGAAACATTGGTGGCCTTTCAGGTTGAACCAGAACGCTCTGTCATCATGATCGAAATCGACTGTCCAGAGGTTGAAGATATGCCGACCTCGACGGTTCGATTAAATGCTAAGGGTACGGAGGTTCTCGAAAAGGAAATTTCGCAAAAGGCAGTCCGGGAAAGATACGCGCTACACGTTCACGGTATTCTGATGAGGGTAGCCGGTATGGCATTCTGTGCCCTTCCCTTTGAGCAGGTCGTTATCAGCGGCTTCACACAGCGCATAAGCAAGCAAAGTGGCTTTCTGGAAGATGAGTATATAGTGTCTGCAAGAATCAACCGACGGGATTTTGAGGCGCTGAATTTCAGTAATCTGGATTACGTCAATCCGGTTGAAGCTTTTGAACGATTTGAAATGCAAAGACGAATGAGCTCGACATATCTCTTCCAGCCCATCACGCCTTTCAGTGCCTAACAAAACCGGCCAGATGGCCGGTTTCGCACTATTCAGCGGCAGATTCCCTCTCTGCGCGCTGCATCTAACCATTCTCTGAACTCAACCAGCAACTGGTCATAGAGGTATTCATCGCTCAGCCGCTCGTAGTTGTCGATGGGGAAAAAGTGGGTGTTATCGACCGGACGTCCGCTAAGGTTGTCGAGTTTTTCCAGAATCCCGTAATTGTTTCCCCCCAAGCCAACGAATTTGAAGAATATCGGGCAACCAGAGGATTCGACGATCTTCTCTTTAATTTCACGGGTCTTGTTGATGCCACCATCAGTGATGAACACGACATAAACCGGTAATGCTGAATTCCTGAACTCACGAGTGATGTCAGCCAGCACTGGTGGCTCGTTGTTCGTACCGCCCAATCCAGGCAGAATTTCCCACATGCCTTTCTTGCCGTTTTTCTGAATTCGTTCAATGTAACCATCCAGATTGTCTAGGGTCACATCTTCATACCGTTTGTGTTTTTCGGCAAAGCCCCAGACCGGCATTGATCCATCATCATCGAACTGAACAGCCAGAGCTGCAATCCTCTCTAAAACTTTTTGCACATTGCCTTTCTTGAACTGCGCGGTCATTGACCCGGATGCATCAAGAACAAAGGCAACCTGGGCTTTTACGTCAGAGAGACGATGTTTTTCCAGACTAACGCGTATGGGTTTCGCCAGGCTGACCAGTGCCGGTGCCTTCGCCAGCTTTTTCTCCAGGCTGACAGTCGTATTTGAGGCTGGAACAGGCGCTGCAGATGGAGCTGGCTCAGGGCTTGCGACATCCACTCCAAAGTGAAGAGCCAGCGGATGCAGACCACCATCAAATCCCTGACCGACAGCGCGAATTTTGAATTGTCCATTGTGGCGATAGATATGGGCTACGATCAGCGCTTTCTCACTTCGTCCCTGTAGCGGCACATTAAAAGTATGGCCATCGGCGGTCATTTTAAGCTGCTCAAGCCCATCCAGCGTATCCGAACCGTCAATCACAACGGTAAGGGCGATCTTGGCAACAGATGAAGGAAGAGTGGACAGATTGACACTAAAGACGGTATCACCCTGCTCAGAGCGCATGGTGACGCTTTTATTCGCGTTGCTGTTATTGTTGAAGAAGAGCATGTCTTCATCTGCATGCGTTTTATCGTTTTCTCCCAGAAGAAAAGCAGATGCATCCAGATCGCTGCGGAACATGGCCTTCTGAGTATTTGAGAGGCGAACCTCAATCTGGCTGGCACCAATAACAGTATTCTGACCAGGTAAAAGATCCATATTAATCCCCATAAATCACGTTACACCTGCCAAAACAGGCAAAAAAAAGCCCCTTCATATTTGAAGAGGCTGAGACAGAGCATTTAATTAGACGCTGACGCCGTGCTGTGAAGCCAGAGCGGACAGGCCACCAGCAAACCCCTGACCGACAGCTTTAAACTTCCACTCACCGTTGTGGCGATACAGTTCGCCGAATACCATTGCCGTTTCGGTGCTGGCATCTTCAGACAGGTCGTAACGCGCGATTTCCGCATTATTGTCTTCGTTGACGATACGGATGTAGGCGTTAGATACCATGCCGAAGTTTTGCTTACGGGCTTCAGCGTCATAGATGGTGACGGCAAAGATCGCTTTCTGAACGTCAGCCGGTACGGTAGCCAGGGAGATTTTAACCTGCTCATCATCACCCTCGCCTTCACCAGTACGGTTGTCACCCTGGTGAACGACAGAGCCGTCCGGACTTTTGGCATTGTTGAAGAAAACGAAATGCTGATCGCTCAGCACTTTTCCGTCTGCGCCCACCAGGAATACAGAGGCATCCAGATCGAATGCCTGACCATCCGTCACACGAGAGTCCCAGCCAAGACCTGCGATTGCTTTGGTCATGGTTGGTGCTTCTTTGGACAGGTTTACGTTACCGCCTTTCGTCAGGTTTACTGCCATGTTTAATTCCTCATTGCTTTTGGCTAATGCCCGGTTAAACCGGGCGTAAGATCACTGCGTAATGTGAAACGCTATTAAGACGCGTTGATACCGTACTGAGCACAAACTGAACCAAGACCACCAGCATAACCCTGGCCTACGGCACGGAATTTCCATTCACCAGCATGGCGATACAGTTCGCCAAACAGCATTGCGGTTTCAGTGCTGGCATCCTCAGACAGATCGTAGCGAGCGGCTTCAACATTGCTGTCGTTGTTTACCAGGCGAATGAAGGCATTCGCGACCTGACCGAAAGACTGACGGCGTGTGGTTGCATCGTGGATGGTGACCACGAATACAATCTTGGTCACTTCCTGCGGTACGCGGTTCAGTTCAATAATCAGTGATTCGTCATCGCCTTCACCTTCGCCGGTTCGGTTGTCACCGGTATGGGTAACGGAACCGTCAGAGGATTTCAGGTTGTTGTAGAAGATGAAGTCGTTATCACCACGAACTTTGCCAGCGTCAGTCAGCAGGAACGCTGATGCATCCAGGTCGAAGTCCTGACCATCGGTCGAGCGGGTATCCCAACCCAGACCGATTTTCACGTTTTTCAAAGTCGGGTCTACTTTAGAAAGTGATACGTTGCCGCCTTTAGAGAGAGTCACTGCCATGTTATTATCCTCAAATCGTGTGGTGCATACCTTGTATGCTGTGATTAACGACGCGGTTAACCGCGCCCTTCTTCTGTATGCTCGTCTTTAGCCGGGAAAAGCAGGCTTGCAATGATACCTACTGCCAGTACACCCATAACCACGTAGAGGCTCATGGTCGCGCTGATTGAATAGCCGTGATGGAAAAAGTGCTCAGTTGCGTTCAGACCCAGCTTCACGGCGATGAAGAACAGTAAAACGATAACGGCTTTTTCCAGATGAACCAGATACTGCTTCAGTCCCTCAAGCACAAAGTAAAGCGTACGCAGGCCGAGGATAGCGAACATCATGGCGCTGTATACGATCAGTGGCTCACGGCTGACCGCGATGACTGCAGGAACTGAATCGAATGCAAACATCACATCTGAAAGTTCAACAACGGCTAAACAGAGAAGCATCGGGGTTGCGTAACGCGCTGCTTTGGACAAGCGTCCCACCTGAACATCGGCATTTTCTGGTTTAGCCAGCTCTGCATCCACTTCCTTCTGGCTAATGACGAATGCATTACCCTTGAGCTTTGGCCAGATAGGATAGAATCGTTTGACCATGCGGTAAGCCAGATGCTGCGAGTAGTCTTCGATTCCATCGTCATCATTGCCGCCTTTCAGCATCATTACCGCAGTCCAGGCTACGATGACAGCGAACACAACTTCCACCCACGGGCCCAGAGCAAGCAGACTGGTACCGATGGCAACGAAAATGCCACGGAACACGATTGCGCCGATAATCCCCCAATACAACACACGATGACGGAAGTTATTCGGAATGGCGAACCATGAGAAAATAGCCATCATGACAAACAGGTTGTCGACCGACAGCACTTTTTCCAAGGCGTAACCCGTTACGAACAGACTCGCAACTTCCGGACCGTGATGGATGTACAGGAAGCCCGCAAATGCCAGCGCCATGAAGATCCAGAAGACCGACCAGGCTGCAGCGCTCCTCAGAGAGATTGGCTTGTCATGGCGGTGCATGAATAAATCGATAAAAATGGCACCGACTGACAGCAGCAGGAAAACTGCTACCGTCTCGATCGGGAACCCGATGTGGGTGGATTGCATGTGTTTAGCTCCAGAGATTGAAAGTCAGTAACCGTTACAGGCCAAACTCGCTGGTCGTAAAGCCGAGGGCTTCAATGATTTCGCGAGCGTTTGCCATTTCCGTTTCATCAAAATTACCGTCGCTTTTCGCCACAGCGATGCCCACACGGACAGCTAACTGCGCCTGCTCTGGTTTATTTTTAAGTGCAAGGATGTACTTCATGGTTTCGCCCTTCCCAACTTCAATGTCGAAATTGAAGGACGTCACCAGCTTGTTGAAAAATTCGATCACTTCTGTGGTGTCGAAGATGTTCAGCTCAGGCGATTCACGCAGGAACCCCATCATTTTCATCTTCTCTTCAGAACTGACGCCATCGCTTGAGACAGCAATACGAGCGCAGACTGCAACTGTACCTTCGAGGAAGGCGCGGTTTTTGTAGCGCCCAACCTGTTTGGTCAGCTCATCACGACCGGAATTAAATGACTCTTTAAGCTTATTGAAGAAACTCATGTCTAACCCTCTTAGATAACTACTTAGAGCCGGCTTTCCAGCTGAAACCCCAACCGAACGCCTGATCCAGCTCCTGATGTCCGCTGAAATAACGATTGATTCGCTCCACGCGGATCGCACCTCCTTCATTGACCAGACGGGCAATTGCGCACATATTCTGACGGTTGTTACCTTCAGTCATGAACGTTTCAACCGGTGGCTGTCCCGGCACAGTGATGGTCACTGAACCATCGGTGTTTTCCCAGCTAGGTACGCCTTCATAAATAAAGGCAAAAACCAGCACTTCACGGATGTGTTTCCATTCAGAACCGTTGATATGTATCCACTCACCGTCACTGACGGAACCCGTGCGATCGTCACCCTGAAGTTCGACATAAGGTTCATTTCGGAAGCTACCAAACTGATTACCCAGCGCCTGAACAATCGTGCGGTGTCCATCAGAGAGCTCAACAAACGCAGCAAGGTCTAGATCGATACCTTTATTGTTGTTGAATATCCCCTTCAGGAAACCTCCTCCGCCTGAGGTTCCGCGCTGGTTCCAGTTAAGATTGATGCGGATTTGGCCGTAATCATCCTTTTTGGTCAGGCTGATTGAGGGCTTTTCCTTGGTGAGGCTGACCTTACTCAGGTTAACTTTTGCTGCTGCTGGAGGAGGAGTGGGGCTGGCTGCAGGAGCATCAGAAATATCCACTCCAAAGTGCTCAGCCAGTGGTTTAAGCCCGCCATTAAAACCCTGTGACACAAAGCGGAACTTCCATTCCCCATTACGTCGGTAGAGCTCACCCAGAATCAGTGCCGCCTCAGTACGCCCTGAGAGGTCGACATGACTGCGCAGGATAACGTTGCCATTCGCTTCAACCTGAATCGCCAGACTCTCGGTCTGAGAAACGTTTTTCCCTGCATCACAGGTTGCGGTGAAAGCCACCTTTTGCACATCCTGACGCAGCTGCGGCAGATTGACCGTGAACATGGTTTCATTACCAGATGAGGAGTAACGGATGGTGCTGTCATCGTTCTCACGCTGGCCGTAAAAAATCATGTCCAGATCGCCACGCACCTTACCATTGTCATACAGACGGAAGGACGACACATCTACGGGTGTGGCGGAGGATATACGTACCACCAGCGACTGGTTAGGAACGGGGGCATTGCCCCCCGGCGTCAAGTTCATTAGCGGGTTACCGCTTGGATATCAGGGATCATGTCCTGAATGGTGCGGCCACGCGATGCGTTACCGTGAGCGGTAAAGTTCCACTCACCGCCGCTGCGGCTCAGAGAAGCGATGATGACCGCCGTGTGTGAGCCCTGTTCAGTAAGCGTGTATTTAGCCAACTCTTTGCCCTGCTGATCGACAACGCGGCAGAAGGCATTCTCAACATCATTGAAGCTCTGACCTGTAAAACTGTTGACTGTGAGGACCAGGTGCTCAACATTTGATGGGAGACGGGACAGGTCAGCGATGATTGTTTCGTCGTCACCATTACCTTCACCTGTACGGTTGTCACCACTGTGATGAATTGAGCCATCGTTAGACTTCAGCTGGCGGAACCAGACTGTATCAATAACGTTGCCCGAAGTGCCTAACATGACACAGCTTGCATCGAGGTCAATGCTGTCACCACCGCCAAGTAACTTGCCAAACAATCCTTTCTTTTTGGCAGGGTCCCAGCCGAGGCCGAACTGAATTTGTGAAATAGCGCTGCTAGATTTAGCCAACGAAATCGTCTGATTCTTACTTAAAGATACCATCATATCCCCTTGCTGATAGGTGTTATTGCTGTAGTAAAATCGTCGATAATTTCAAAGAAAGACAATCATAACATGACTTTTTTCACTCGCAAGAATGCAATATTAAAGTGATACTTTAATAATAATTAAATCACTGATAAATAAGTGTATTTAATTAATTTGGTGAATTAAGTCAAATTATGTAAAGACTTAAATGTTGGTTTGCATACGGCAAGTTTTAAATAATCATAATATGATTGCTTAAAAAATCAGATGTGCCTACACTCACCGAATCGTCATTTCAGCATCAAATTCAAGGAATACTTCAGAATGGCTAAACCTGTATCCATCTGGTTTATGGAGGGCGTATCGTCTCAGAAAGACATGCTTGCCTTAGTGAAAATGGCCCGCACTGAGTGTGGCAAAAATTTCCTGATCATTGCGTCCCACCGCAATGAGCGCCCGGAAATCCTTTCTGAAGCAGATATTGCATACCTTGAGCCTGATGAAACTCAGGACCTGCTCCCATTTATTGCCAGCATCTGCACTAAGCATAATGTCGTCGCCATTCATGCCGGAAAGCGCGGGCACCTTCTTGAACGCTATCGTGATGCCATCGATGAGATGGGCGTAAAGCTGACTACCGGTGCAACAAGCCTTGAGACCTTTGAACTGGCCGATAATAAAGCAGAGTTCAGTGTCAGGATGATGACGTATGGACTGCCATCCGTCGTCTCAATCAAAGTACAAAGCCCTGATGAACTTGCCAGCGCGATTGAAGACTTTGAATCCCGGGGAGTACTGCCATGCATAAAGCCAGTGAAAGGCATTTATGGCCTGGGATTCTGGATCCTCAAGCGCACTGCTAAAACCCTCAGCTTTTATAACAATCCTGACTACCGTCAGATGCATCCTGATGTTGCGATTGCTTCATTGCAGAGAGCAGAACTGGCCGGAGAAGAATTACCGATACAAATAGTCATGCCGTATCTTCCCGGACCAGAACGTTCAGTAGACATGTTGGTCGAAAATGGCCGCGTCCTGGCCGCTGTCGCCAGGACTAAAATCGGTTCTTTGCAAACCCTTGAGAACGAAGGACCTGCTTATCAGCTTGCCCTCGATTGTGCAAAAGCACTCGGTGCGGATGGATTGATTAACGTGCAGACCCGCAACGATGAAAATGGTATGCCCGTCCTGCTGGAAGCTAACCTCCGCCCGTCCGGTGGAATAGGCTACACAGCCCACAGTGAAGTGAATTTGCCTGGGCTTTATGCATTAAAGCAGCTAGGTATCATTTCTGATGATGACGTCCTGGTAAATGCTTTGCGCTTTAAATCCATCACAGTGATACCCACGCACTCAGTCAAGCCACTGTCGGTGTGTAGCATCACTCCATCACCGACTTCCAATAATCAGAACTAAGGCAGGAAGACATGAACCCTTCACAACAACAGTTTTATCAGCGTGAGCTCAATGGCGGAACTCTGACCGTGAAAACCACTAGCACGGTTAAACTTGAATCATTATTCGATATTGCTCAGCGCAATAATCCTAAACGCGCCTTCCTGTTTGTCAGTAAAGTGCTTGGTCGGCACATCCCCGTCTCGCCGGGAGTCATGAAAGAGACCTATGTTCAGCTGGCAGCTGAAATTCCAGCTGATTTACCTGAGCCCGTCCTCTTTATCGGCATGGCAGAGACAGCAGTAGGTCTTGCTGCAGGTGTATTCCGGGAGGCCAGCAAACGCATTGCAGAGCCCGTGTTTTTAACAAGCACACGCCATCCTGTAGACGGTGAGCTGCTGTGTGAGTTCAAAGAGGACCACAGTCACGCCACTGATCACCTTATTTATCAGCCCGAAGATGCAACACTGTGTCGCCGTGCCCATGAAGCCAGAACGCTGGTCCTGATTGATGATGAGGCAACCACAGGTAAGACGTTTATCAACCTTCTTCAGGCACTACGTGATGCCGGTCTCGCAGATGTGAGCCGTGTGGTCACCGTCACCCTGACAGACTGGAGTGACGGTGCGATCAAAGAAAATTGCCCCCTGCCCGTCAATGTGGTCTCACTGGTTAAAGGTGAGTGGGACTGGGAACCTCGCCTGGATGCCCCCATACCTGTTATGCCTCATGTAAATGTCACCGCAAGCGGCACTGTTCCGCTATCGCCGCGTCAGGACTGGGGAAGACTGGGTATGCAGGAAAGCCTGTCCCGCCTCGGCAATCAAATAAGCACGGAGCGCGGCGAAAAGATTCTGGTGATTGGCTCCGGTGAGTTTATCTGGCAACCCTTTCTCCTGGCCGAACGCCTGGAAAATGAAGGTGCAGACGTCAAATACGGCTCTCTCACCCGCTCGCCTATCGCCCAAGGAATGGCAATTGAATCCGTTATTGCATTCACTGATAACTACGGTCTGGGGATCCCTAACTTCATCTATAACGTCGCCCACCAGCAATTTGACCGCATCATTGTCTGTGTAGAAACACCAGAGTCTTCAGTGTGTGCCCAGCTAATTTCATCGCTGAGCAACGTTGCCCCTCGTGTAGAGGTCATCAGTTATGAATAAGCCTCTGGCCTTATGTGATCTCGACGACACCCTGTTTCAGACGAAGCGGAAGATGATTGCTGAATTAGGCGAAGAGCCCTTTCGCGTAGGCGCTCTGGACAGGGAGCTTAAGCCACGAAGTTATATGTCTGAAACGCAGGCCATGATGGTGGACTGGCTGCTCTCTACCGCTGAACTGATACCGGTTACTGCGCGTGGTACCGAGGAAACCGCTCGCGTACAGATCCCATTTACCTCCTGGAAGGTCATGACACATGGAGCCGTTATTGCGAATCCTGACGGTTCGGTAAATGAAGAGTGGGCGCACATTGTCCAGTCGGCACTGGCAGTTCTGCGGGAAAAGCTACTTTCATATCAGAAGAGGCTGAGCGATGAGCTTGAAGCTGCTGGTATCGATGCTTGGTGCCGCATGAATTACGAGTATGCCGGTACTCCCGTGTATTTCGTGATGAAACACCGTGACAGTACACGTATTCAAGAGCTTTTTGATTTCAATGCAAAAGCAGTGAAAGCATTTGATACCTCTGATTTTTACATTCATCAGAATGGCAACAACGTTGCCTGGATACCCAACTGCATTCAAAAAGGCCTTGCCGTTGAATGGTTATTAAAAAAAATCCGTGAAGAGCGTAGTGCTTTTCCGGTGATCGGTCTTGGTGACAGTTTGAGCGACCACACGTTCATGAAACATTGTCAGTGGTTTGGCATGCCTTCCAGAAGCCAGTTTGCAGATGCTGTCAGCCAGAAAGTATTTTAGGGGATAACATAATCATGACCACAAATATTCTCGAACCTACACCATTTCACGGGGCTTACCTGTCAACTGACGTACAGTTCCTGCTAACGCCGGTACAAATGGAAATGACGCCAGTCGAAGAAAAAGAACATCTGATTCAGTCTGGAAAAAAGCATTATTCCGACATGCTGAGCCAGGAGCCAGCCCCGAGTTCTGCACACCTTGAGCTGTTTGGCCGTGCACTGGATTTGGGTGCAGCGCGGATGGCGAAGGAAGTACTCAGTCTTGCAAAAGGGCTCGTCAGCCATATTGGCAATACTCCTGTTATCCTGGTGAGCTTGGTTCGTGCCGGTGTGCCGTTAGGCGTAATGCTTCAGCGAGCAATGAAAGACATGGGTCTGGAATCGCACCATTACGGTATCAGCATCATCCGGGACAGGGGGATTGATACAGAAGCGCTGGATTACATTGAGGCAAAACATGGAACAGACGGGATCGTGTTTGTTGACGGCTGGACAGGTAAAGGGGCGATCACTAACCAGCTCGTAGAAAGCCTCAGGGGACGTACTGGCTATCCTGATATCCCTCGTCTCGCTGTGCTTGCCGACCCGGCAGGTTGCGCCTGGCTGGCCGCATCTGATGATGACTGGTTGATCCCATTTGGCATCATGGGGGCTCCGGTATCAGGAATGGTCTCCCGTTCAGTGTGGACGGAGTCAGGGTTTCATGGATGTATGGAGTGTGACCACCTCAAGGAATTCGAATGCAGCACCATGCTGGTAGATACGATTGACCATATCAGAAAGAAGCTGCGTGAAGCCGATGTGCCAGTGGCTGCGCCCTTCTCATCTCAAAATAACAATCAGCGTAAGATCAGCCTGCAGGTTGTTGACCAGCTGGCAGCAAAGTATGGCATTACGAATATCAACCGCATTAAACCGGGAATCGCTGAAGCGACCCGGGCAGTGCTTCGCAGAGTGCCTGATCATGTGCTTGTTAAGAGTAAAGGCGATAAAGATGTGGAGCTGCTTGTGTACCTTGCCGAGCAACGCGGCATCCACATTGAAGAAGTCGGTGAAGCGATTGGACAGTATCGGGCCGTCACTATCATCAAAAAGGTGGCATGATCATGAGCAAGAACATATCTCCATTCATGCTTGGCGCAACACTCTATATGCCAGCTACCCGGACCGACCTCGCAGAAGTCATCCTTCATGGCAAGATCCCAGAGCTTCGCTCGATGGTCATTTGTCTGGAAGACGCGGTCAGTGAAGAACAGATCGATATGGCCCTGAACAATCTCAGTGAACTACTGGATAAACTGAAGCAGACAGCCAATCAAGGCTGCCAGGATAGCCGTCCACTGGTCTTCATACGCCCCCGTCATGATCAGATGGCACGCGAACTCGTTGAAAATCACGATCTGGTGGGGATTGATGGTTTTGTTGTGCCAAAGTTTACCAAATCTAATTTACCCTCCTGGTGGGAAATCATTTCAGCCACGACTCTTGCGCTCATGCCAACGCTAGAGACGCGAGAGGTCTATGACGTACATGAAATGACTGAGCTTGCGGTTCTGCTTGAAAACCATGCCTGTCGCGACCGCATCGTCGCTTTGCGTATCGGTGGCAATGACCTGATGAGTGTTATTTCTATGCGGCATCCGAAGAACCTGACACTTTACGATGGCCCCATGGGCTACGTTGTGAAGATGCTGGTATCGGTTTTCGCGCCTCGTGGTTTCTCTTTGACTGCACCGGTCTGTGAGCAAATCGACAACATCGATTTACTGCAACGGGAGTTAATTCAGGACGTTGCGCACGGTATGGTGGGTAAAACGGCAATTCACCCTTCGCACCTGAATTTGATTCACCAGGGATTAATGGTCGAGAAAGACGATTATGAGGATGCCCTCCGCATTATCAACTCATCTCAGGCCGTTTTTAAATCACAGGGAGCAATGTGTGAGCCTGCAACGCATCGCAAATGGGCTGTCTCCGTACTGGAGCGATCCAAGTATTGCGGCATCGCTAAGCAGTTTGAGAATGTACTTTTAGCCTCACGTTAATGAGGCGCGAATTATCCAGAGATATGGTGTGCTATGACCATCAGCCCTAAACAGCTGAGACAATACAAACTGATTGTCTTGCTGAGTACAGGAAAACCTGTGAGTAAGGACACACTTTTTCAGGAGATGGACTGCTCCAAACCCACGTTTACGCGTGACCTTCGAGAGGTCAGAGAAGAATTTCAGGCTGATATCAAATTCAACAAGACAACCAGTAAGTACCAGCTTTCCTCCAAAGGTAGTTTGACAGCAAAACTTTTAAGACACATGCGCGACGTTCTGACCGCACGTGAGCAAGCTGGCTTGGCCGGGAGCGTGTGCACAGGTGTGAACCTTGATAAGGATGGTAAGAAGCCGGTATCCCTTTCGTTACGACTCGCAGTCATTCGTAAGATTGATAGCTATGCAATCGCGAATGGGCTTAACAGAAGCCAGGTTGTAGAATGGCTCGCAGAGGAAGTGTTACCCTCCAGAAGAAAGTAGCTGACAATCATTTAACGGCCAATCGGCCGTTACTTTTATGCAAAAAAATCAATCAAATATAACTACCAGCGAAACTATCCGAAAATTCCTCAATGAAAGCGGTATAAAGTCATTTCAATCATAACTGCCAGAGAGTGAATCGCCACGGATAATCTAGACACTTCCGAGCCGTTGATAATATTGTTTTTCATATTCCGTCGGTGGCATCTGATCACTCGAACCATGCCGACGCTTACTGTTATAAAACATTTCGATGTAATCAAAAATATCGCTGCGTGCTTCTTCCCGTTTTCCGTAGATCTTATTCTTTATCCGTTCCCGCTTCAGTAGCTGGAAAAAGCTTTCTGCAACTGCGTTGTCGTGACGGTTACCACGACGGCTCATACTGCCCTCCAGATCGTGTGATTTCAGGAACGACTGCCACTCATGGCTTGTGTACTGACTACCCTGGTCAGAATGAACCAGCACCTGTTTTTGGGGATTACGTCGCCACACGGCCATCAAAAGCGCATTCAGAACAATATCTTTTGTCATCCGGGGTTGCATCGACCAGCCGATAACTTTGCGCGAGAACAGGTCAACAACTACGGTCAGATACAGCCAGCCTTCGTGGGTTCGGATGTAAGTTATGTCCGTTACCCAACGTACATCCGGAGCTGCCGGGTTGAACTGTCGCTGGAGCCTGTTGGGTGTCACGATACTGACTTCACCTTTACGCGCTCGTGGGCTTCGATACCCGACCTGAGCCTTTATCCCGGCACGCTTCATCAGCCGTCAGACCCGGTTAATCCCACATTGTTGCCCGCTATCTCGCAGGTCGAGATGGATCTTGCGATAGCCATAAACGCAACCGGACTCCAGCCAGAACTGCTTGATTTGTCCTGTCAGTATGAGATCCGCCTGAAGCCGTGGTGAATGCGGCTGCTGAAGCCAGGTGTAAAACCCACCCGGATGAACATTCAGTACCCGGCAGAGTAGACGAACGGGCCAACAACAGGAGTTGTCACGGATAAAGGCGTACCTCAGTCGGACAGCTTTGCGAAGTACGCCGCGGCTTTTTTTAATATGTCCCGTTCGTCAATAACCCGCTTCAGCTCCTTCTGGAGTCGGCGGATCTCGGCCTGAGCATCTGACGGCTCTTTGTTGGTGGAAGAGTCCGGCCCGTATTTCTTTATCCAGGCATAAAGACTGTGGGTAGTGATATCGAGACATGTTGCAACACTGGAAACAGAATGGTCACGATCAACAACCTGTTTCACTTTCAATTTTAAACTCTTCAGGATAACGCTTACTGCTCATGTGCACCTCTCTTTAAGCCATTTTAAATGACTCCGAGGTGTCTGTTAAACCTGTGGCGATTCAGCACAGAGAGATGAAGGAGTCTAAAAAAAGACCTTCAGATCAGTTAAATAATGTCGTACTGAAATGATTGAATGGTCACAAATTAAGCGGGTGCGGTTTGAAGGAGTTAGGCACAAAGCTAAACAATAGCCTTTCTGATTGCAGCTTTGACCTGCTTGACCTCTGTCTGCAGTTTCATCTAATGCTCATCAACAGGAAGATGCCAAATACCTGGCATAAATGGTTGCCCAAAATGACTAATGTCATCCGATTGGCCCTACTCGGAAGGCATTCTTTCAGATGCCTCCATCAAGATGCTTAGCCGCATCATCTGCTTTCTATAACATCTAAAAATGCTTCCAAACCTTCAAATCAAATGTCCGGAAGCCTGCAGATGTTCGCGAATCCGGGCTTTAACTAAATCCAGGAAGTTAGCCGGCGTTGTTCCCCAGTTTTCAGGCACGAACGTGCCACGGTAATGTGCTCTAAAATCTGCCTCCAGGTCGTCACACTCCTTCAGGAACAAGTCGATGTCATCGATGACCGCATGTTGCAAGCCCTTGTGTGATGCAGCGAGAAAGGCATCTATTTTAGGCTCGATCTCTTCACTGTCGTCAAAGAGGTCATAGTCCTGACCGAAGTAGATGGCAATGAGGTCATCGAGAGCGCTGATATTGATTCTGTCCACGTTATAGCTCCGGAAAGGCGGTCAGTACGAAATATGGCTTACCATGGTATGGCCTGAACTCAAGAGAGACCCTGACACGATATGCGGGGATAACCTTGCTGGAACCGCGCTTCACAACGATGCCTGTAGACCGTGAAAAGGCACGTGAGAGCGTCATTCGGGCGGGTAAATTCGGCGGGATGTGCTTCACCCACATCTCTATCTGTCGGCGGTTGTCCCGCACAATGGCGGAGATAAGCTTTTCAGCCTCGTCCACGGTTCTAAAGCTGCTTGTTTCATTAAGTCCAGGACGACGTTCGAGTCTGGCAATCAGCTCCTCCGGTGTTTTGCCTATGTGCCTCTCCAGCGTGTGGCCGCCAGCTCCTTTCAAGGCTATAGCCTCGTGATCTGCTAGCCGTATGCGGCCAGCCCGGATGGCTGCAATCCTTACACCGCCGATCGCCAGCGCAAAGGACATCGGAACAGCAAGGTCAACGGTCATACCGACGTGCATGGCCGTGTTGCGATCGGCACCCATTTTCTCTGCCAGTTCGACCGCTGAATTGAAGGTGTCGGTCGCAACTCGCTTCCCGCTCCAGACCTGCCTCAGTGAAGCCTGTATCGTATCGAGGCTGTGGGTACCCACCACCACGCAACCGGCTTTAGTCAGCATGGTCGGTTCGGGAACCACGCACATCGTACCGGCACCAAACATTTCAGCAACGCCCCCCAGTAGCTTAAGGCCACCGTACAACCGGTTGCTGAGGGTTTCCCCCTCGCTGACGGTTCTGTCAGACATCACTGCGGCCATCTGAACGGGTGACATCGCTAAAACGATACCGGACTCGTTACTCATGATGCTCTCCATTGCCTGAAGTCAGTAATGGAACAGTACCAAAGAGGAGAAAGAATTTTAAGGAATTTGTCAGGTTAACCAGAACTCGAAAGGAACTTAATAATCGTGTGCTAACATTCCATAAGGCATTAATTCACCTGAAGGGCTAGGATAACATCCGCCCTTTCCTTACCCGTTCGACGTCAACGTCATGAAGTAACATGGACTCTCATCAGCACTACCGAACATCATAATTACATTTAATATTTTGTGCGGTTATGATTTTTAAACTTCCCATAATGCATAATCACGTAAATATACCATTCATCATAATATGCACATAACTTCTTGTTTAATTAAATCTTTAATTTTCTTGTGAATTCCATGATTGGATGTTTTTGTATAACCATTCAATTAATTGTGGGAGATTTGAGTCCAGGGCATAGCTATATGAAAAGTCATCTACTTGTTGTTCAAAAACATATGCTGATTTAACCTTACTGTGACTAGGTTTTAATTTTGTAATTCCATCAATAATCTCAAATGCATTATTAAAAATAGCTTTTGGCAGGTAATTTTCAAGTGTATAACCTTGAGTAATCCAGGTTGGTATAGTTTTTCTAATAGTTTCCTTGTAGCTTCCATGCTTCACCAGCATGGGGTTAAGGGAATCACTTCCAGTGTAGTCCTTATCTTTATCAGCCAGAAATACAGAGTTTTTGTTAACCATAAGAACATTAATGCTATCAGAATCTTGTGCCGAAAAATGCTTCATCATCGCTCCGCCATAAGGCAAAAATGCATAATTAACATTCTCAATGGGAGTTTCTTTTTTCATTTTTTTACAGTATAACTTTAACCAATGTTTTATATAAACCCTGTCACTTACTCCTTCTACCCAAATGATTCCATTAGCTTGGAAAATATCTCCAGGCTTAAATCCCATCATTGAAAGATAGCTTGCAGAACGGTTAAATTCCTTAATTCCATAACCATCGGTGACATAAAGGTTGGTTGCATTTTTATCCCAGATTTCATAATCTAAAAAAATTGAAGAGTTAGTACTTATAAATAACTGCTGCCTTTTTTTCTGAGAGATCTCTTTCAACCTTTTAATCAATAATCTCTGTAAATGTGGATGCAAATGGGTTTCAGGTTCTTCAATTAAGCAGATTGATTCTTCAGGTTGTATCGAAAGCCATGCTAAAAGACCGGAAAATGATTTCCATCCTGCAGGGAGATTTTCGATCCTAACTTGATTAGGTTGGCTTTGGTCGTCATTAAACCATACCATAAGTGAGTTAAGATCATGGGCTGATGGAGAAAAACAGTTTTCATTTATGTATTTTAGAGAGTTTATTTTACCCGGATTTTTATAGATAAATGTATCATCTTTTATTTTTGATGCAGCAGTTCCACTTAAATAGGAGGCATCCTTGTTTAAGTAATGGACTATATCCTCTATCATTAAGCCATCTAGATCATGTGAGTTCCGGTAACTTATTTTTTTTTGTAATCTTTTTATGCATAAACCAAACCCAAACAAGTCGCTATTTACTTCGTCAGTTACGTCAATCAGTCCTTGATATTGCCATGATTCATCAGATAGTTTAATAAGAATGCCCGTGTAAGATTGCCCGTAACCTTGCGTATTAAAAAGAGCAATCATAGTCTTATTGTCAAGGAATTCTATTTCAATTCTAGCCTGACTATCTGCCCGCATATTTTCTCGTGATATGGATTTGAGTATGTCTATTTCTGAGATGCAACGAATAATGTCAAGCACAGTGGATTTTCCACTTCCGTTTGGACCGGATATTATATTTATTTCTTTTGGGATGATAATGTTATCTGTCAAAGGGAACTTTGCATACTTACCATGAAACCCAAGTTTTCTTATGTTTCTAAATCTCAACTGTTTAACTGTCATGTATAAATCCTCAGGCATATAATATCTGCAGTTTAATTTATGATTTAAATAAAAAAACAATATGGTAATTAATTAAATTGCTGTCAACCATTAAATTAATTATCTTGCAATAAAGTTATTTCTATTCCCACTGTCATTAAAGTTATAGATAGTATTTCATTGGCAGCCCTAACCAGATGAGAGTTAAATTGTATGGATATGTGAATATTAAATTACCTCATTCGCTCTTAAATTACAATTACTCTCTTAAAATGTAGTGGTAATCTTCAAGGATATAATTTTACGATCTTATAATTAACGAAGTTAATGGTTTTATAACTCAATGATTATCTACAAATTGCTAGTCAACCATAAACTCGGCGAGTAATTTATAATTTCTCACTTGAAGCGCTTTATTTAAATCCTGATACTACAGTTTTTTTTAACAGCTTAGCTTTCATCAGTATCCGACCACGGCTGTATCACTTAGAAAAACCCTAACTTCATACATTAAGGATTATTGAGAGTAGGACTTCCCCGCTCTCATGACAGGTTTTGTTCAAGTCACCGCATATAACCTTATATAATTATACTTATATAAGGTTAGGCAGGGTTTCAGAAACCCTGTATCATGCGGATCGGGGCTGGATCCTGAACTTTACGGCCATTTATACGAAACGGCGGCGTTCTGGATGGCGGGCGGCTGAACGACACCTTTCAGAGGTAGTTAAAAATCAGGCGCCGCTACGTAAAATCTGACGGGCATTGCCCCTGCTTCTTTCTCAGAATTCACGTAGCGATGCCATTCAGTTAACAGGTGCAAACGGAGCAAATATGAACGATCTCTCCGGTTTTACGGGTGTTTCTCTCAGCGGCAGCGCCGGCGATGATCTCTCCGCGAAACTGGCCGCGTTCGTCCGCCATCGGGAGGCCTTTTCGGCCAACACGTGGCGTCAGCTGCTGAGCGTGATGCGGATCTGCTGGCGCTGGTCGCAGGAGAATCGCCGGTCCTTTCTGCCAATGACACCGGATGACATGCAGGACTACCTGTTTCACCTGCAGGCCATCGGGCGTTCGACCTCCACCATTTCGGTGCACGCGGCGCTTATATCAATGTTACACCGTAACGCCGGGCTGGTACCGCCCACTGTTGCGACTGACGTCGTGCGCGCCAGGAAGAAGATAAACCGCACCGCGGTCATGTCAGGTGAGCGCACAGGGCAGGCAGCTCCATTCTGCCGACCGGACCTGAACCGTCTGGATGCGGCATGGAGTCATTCCCCCCGCCTGCAGCAGCTGCGCGACCTGGCGTTTATGCATGTTGCTTACAGCACACTTCTGCGCATGAGCGAGCTTTCCCGTCTGCGGATCAGGGATATCTCCCGTGCAGCAGACGGGCGTATCATTCTGGACGTTGGCTGGACCAAAACCATCCTGCAGTCAGGAGGCATCGTTAAGGCTCTCAGTGCGAAGTCATCCGGCAGGCTGAGCGAATGGATCACCGCGGCGGGTCTTGCCGGCGAACCTGACGCTGTTATCTTCTGTCCTGTTCATCGATCTAACCGTATAGCCAGGGTATCGGAAGTCCCCATGAGCGCACCCTGCCTGGAAGA